>Ga0302154_10000029_pt1 | contig 128251 bp, 102 predicted proteins | sample I_Bog_N2_3_FD_193507 | JGI IMG/M metagenome (GOLD analysis project Ga0302154, IMG submission 193507) | Peat permafrost microbial communities from Stordalen Mire near Abisko, Sweden - I_Bog_N2_3 | ecosystem: Environmental > Terrestrial > Soil > Wetlands > Peat | place: Sweden: Abisko... | reverse complement strand
CTGGTCGCCGCCGCGACCGTAGCGGTCGGTGCGGTACACCATGTTCACGCGCAGGTTCACGAGTTGGCGCTCGGCCAGGCTCGCCACGAAGCGCGCCAGGTTGCGCGAGGGCGAGTCCAGCTCGCCTCCGTTGTAGCGCCGCCGGCTCGCCTGCGCGGGCGTCTCCAGCGCCTTGGTGCCTTCGGAGAACACGCGCACCACGCTGTTGTCGTTGACGCCGTCCTGGCCGTGGCTGTTGCCCACGATGTCGTTGTTCAGGTCGGCTTCCACCTGCCAGCCCTGCGTCTTCGCATAGTCCGCCAGCACCTTGCCGCCGTACAGGCCCTGCTCCTCGCCGGAGAGCACACCGTAGACGATGGTGGCGGCGAACCTGCGCCGGCTCAGCACGCGCGCCGACTCCAGCACCGCGGCCGTTCCTGATGCGTCGTCGTTGGCGCCGGGCGCGTCGTGCGTGGCGTCCATCACGTCGGTGATACGCGAGTCGATGTGGCCGGTGATGGCCACGACGCGGTTGGCATCGTCCGTGCCGCGCTGGATCGCGACGATGTCGACGATCTCGACGCCGTCGGGCGCGCGCTTGCCGGTGACGGTCTGCGTGGGCGTGACGATCTCGAGGCAGCCGCCGCAGTCCCGCGAGATGGCTTCGAAGCGCGCCCTGGCCCAGCGTCTTGCGGCGCCGATGCCGCGCGTCTCGGAGACGGTGTCCGACAACGTGTGGCGCGTGCCGAAGCCCACCAGCATCTCGACGGTGGCGTGCAGCGCCTGCGGGTCGACGGCGCCGGCGATGGCGGCCAGCTGCGCGTCCGGCGAATCGGCGGCGTGGGCCGCGGCGGCGAGGCTCGTGGCCAGCGCCAGGGCACAGAGGAAGCGAGGGGTGTGCGGCACGCGCCGATTATGGCCACGCGACCCGGTCGTGCCAACGTTCGCTGTAGAGTCCGGGCGCAACCAGGAGGCCACTTCGGAATGAGCCGGCACCGTTCTCGCGAGATCGACTTCGACGCGCCGGCCGAGGCGGTCGCGCGCGCCCTGATCGGCGCCACGCTGCTCGTGGACGGCGTGGGCGGCGTCATCGTCGAGACCGAAGCCTACGACCAGGGCGACGCGGCCTCGCATACCCACAGGGGCCCGACCGCGCGCAATGCCGCGATGTTCGGGCCGTCGGGCCATGCCTACGTCTACCGCTCGTACGGCATCCACTGGTGCCTGAACTTCACCTGCCGGCCGCCGGGCCACGGCGCGGGCGTGCTGATCCGCGCGCTGGAGCCGCGCGTGGGCCTCGAGCAGATGCGCTTGCGCCGCGGCGCCGACGACCTGCGCCTGCTGTGCTCGGGCCCCGGGCGCCTGGGCCAGGCGCTGGGCATCACGCTGGCGCATTACGGCCTGCCGCTGGATCGCCCGCCGTTCTTCGTGGCGGCGCCGGACGAAGCCACCGCGTCCGTCGTCGGCCCGCGCATCGGCATCTCCAAGGCGGTCGACGCGCCGTGGCGCTTCGGCCTGCTCGGCTCGCGCCTCCTCAGCCGGCCGTTCCCGAAGGGCTGACGTCGACCTCGATGCGAGCGGCCTCGGGCAGTGCCGCCAGCGCATCGGCATCCAGCGACGCCAGCACCCGCGCCATGTTCTTGCCGCACCATGCGGGCACCTGCACGCGCGGCTTCCAGCCCCAGGCGTCGGCCTCGGGCGTGGCGGCGCCGGTGCGGTGGTGCGGGAAGAACGAGCGGCACCTGCAGTGCGCGAGGGCGATCGCATCGTCGGCCACGCGAAGCGCGAACAGGTGCAATCGCTTGGCGGGCAGGTAGTCGAACTCGCCCAGGTCCACGAGGCGGTCGGCCGGCAGGCGCACGCCGCTTTCCTCCCAGGCCTCGCGCACGGCGGCGTCGCGCGGGGCCTCTCCGGCGTCGGCCACGCCCTTGGGCAGGTCCCAGCGCGGCGTGCCGGTGGCGTGGCAGACGAACACCTCGTCGCGACGGTTGACCAGCAGCACGCCGCACGACACCTGGCTTGTCATCGTCAGGAGGCCAGCAGCACGATCACCGCCCCGGCGCCGCCCTGCGGCCCGGCCGCCTGCGCGAACGCGATCACCTCCAGGCGTTGCGCGAGCCATTTGTGCACCTTGGCCTTGAGCACCGGCTCGCGCCCCGGCGAGCCGTTGCCCTTGCCGTGGATCACGCGCAGGCAGCGCAGCCCGCGCTGCTCGGCGCTGCGGATGAAGGCGCCCACGGCCTCGCGCGCCTCGTCGCGGCGCAGGCCGTGCAGGTCGAGCTGGTCCTGGATGGACCACTTGCCCTTGCGCAACTGGCCCAGCACGTCCAGCGACACCCCCGGGCGGCGAAAGCCCAGGCCGTCGTCGGTGAGCAGCAGCGACTCCACGTCGACCTCGTCGGACATGGCCTCGGCCAGCGCGCGCGCCTCGTCGAGCTCCTTCTGGCGCGGATGCGCCGGCGGCGGCTCCGGGCGCAGGTCGGCACGCGCCGCGGCCTTCACCGGCTTGACCGCGCCCACCGCCAGCTCGAACTGGCGCCGCTCGCGATCCTGCCGCGCCTTTTCTTCGGCGGCCAGGCGCGCGGCCTCGGCCGCCTCGCGTTGCGCGCGCACGAGCGCCTCGCGCACGGCGCCCAGATCCTGCAAGCTGCGCATTTTCAAGAAGAGGTTCCTCGTATCCAGGACGCATTTTCGCCGACCATGCGATGTCCCCGGTTCCTGGTGGACACTGGGCGGGCACCAACGTTCCCACAACGACGCGTCAACTTGTGAAAGAGGAGTTCCCATGGCCACCAAGCCCCGCATTTCCGGACTGTCCGGCAACGAGATCTACTGCATGCACCTCAAGGGGTTCGCGCCGGTGGGCATCGTCGTGGGCAACAGCGTGCGCTCGATGGGCTTCATCGGCGGCCTCACCTCGGGCGTGCGCGGCGTCATCGGCGGGGAGATCCCTCAGATCACCGAGATCATCCACGAGGGCCGCCAGAGCGCCTACGACCGCATGGTGGCCGAGGTGAAGGAGGGCGCGGCCCACGGCGCCGTGGGCGTCACGTCGGAGCTGCGCAACCTGGCCGGCAACACCGAGTACCTGTTCGTGGGCTCCAGCGTGCGGCGCGCCGAGTCCAACGAGTTCTTCACCAGCGCAGGCGACGCGCAGGAGCTCTACTGCCACATGGACGCGGGCTACAAGCCGCTGCGCTACGTGTTCGGCAACATCGCCTATTCGATGGGGGCCATCGGCGGCATCATCGGCGGCCTGAAGACCATGGTGCGCGGCGAGATCCGCGAGTTCAGCGACATCTTCAACGCCACCCGCCACCATGCGCTGGAGCGCGCGGTGAAGGAGGCGAAGCGGGTGGGCGCCAACGCGGTGGTGGGCATCCGCACCAACGTCATGCGCTTCAACGGCGCCCACGAGATGTTCATGGCCGGCACCGCCGCCAGCCATCCGGCGCTGCCGCCGCAGTACACGCAGGATCCCGTCACCAGCGACCTGACGGGCGAGGAGCTGTGGAGCCTCACAGCGATGGGCTTCGCGCCGCTGAAGCTGCTGATGTCCACGTCGGTGTACTCGCTGGGCGCACTCGGCGGCTTCAAGGCGATGTTCAAGGGCTTCGTCAAGGGCGAGATCAGCGACCTCACGACGCTGGTCTACGACGCGCGCGAACAGGTGTTCGACCGCATCGAGCAGGAGGCCACGCAACTCGGCGCCGACGAGGTCGTCGGCATCAAGACCTACATCGTGGAGCTGGGCTCGGGGCTCATCGAATTCGTGGCTGTCGGAACTGCTGTCAAGCGTCTGGAGGGGCTGTCTACTGCGACTGCCACGCTGCCGGCTCAGGCCGTCGTTCGTGACAAGGACACGTGGGTGAGTGGGGAGGGTGGGTTCGATCTGCAGGGGTCGCGGGCTGGCGCCTGACCGTCATCCTGCGCGAAGTCGCAGGATCCACGCCGGAGCATGACGCGGTCGCATGCGTGGATTCCGCGACTTCGCGCGGAATGACATGCCTAGAGCAGCCCCCGCTCGGCAAAACTCACCACGCACCCAGCCCCGACCACCAAGTGATCCAGCACACGTACTTCGATCACACGAAGCGCCGACGTCAGCGACTGCGTCAACACCTCGTCAGCCTTGGACGGTTCCGCAACCCCGGACGGATGGTTGTGCACCAGGATCGCCGCCCCCGCGTTCAGCAGCAGCGCCTGGCGCAGCACCTCCCGCGGATAGACGGACGTCTGCGCCAGCGTGCCGCGGAAGAGTTCCTGCATCTCGATGAGGCGGTGCTGGGAATCGAGGAACAGCACCGCGAAGACCTCGTGCGTCAGCGCGCCCAGGCGCAGGGCTACGAAGTCCTTCACCTTCTGCGGAGAATCGAAGACGGGCGCGGCTCGCAGTTGCTGCGCGAGCACGCGGTGAGAGATCTCCAGCACGGCCGCCAGCTCGGCCCGCTTGGCCGGCCCGAGGCCCGGCGCGCGCGCCAGCTCGGCGGGCGAGGCATGCAGCAACCCGGCCAGGCCGTCGAACTCGCCGATCAGCCGTTCGGCCAGTTGCAGCACGCCCAGCCCGCGCGCGCCGGTGCGCAGCAGCAGGGCCAGCAGCTCGACGTCGGCCAGGGCCGGGGCGCCGTGGGCGAGCAGCTTCTCGCGCGGGCGGGTGGCGCGGGGCAATTCCTTGATCGACATGGCAGCGGGCGTGGCGGGTAAAATCGGGTTTCGTCCTGGGAGAGGCGCCTCTGGCGCGCCCGGGAAGCCGACCTCCCCAGTGTCGTGCGCACCCCTGCAGGTCCTGCCTGCCCAACTGCCTGATATTCGTGAACATCGTCCAGCCCGACTCGTTTCTGACGTTGCACTACCGCCTTTGCGGCCCGGACGGCGCCGAAGTCGTCAGCACGTTCGACGACAAACCCGCCACGCTGTCGCTGGGCGCGGGCCAGCTCGCGCCGGCCATCGAGGCCTGCCTGGTGGGCATGGAGGAGGGCTCGCGCATGACCTGGCACCTGGAGGCGGGCGCCGCCTACGGCCAGCGCAACCCCGACATGCTGCAGCGGGTCAAGCGCAGCCTGCTGGCCCGGCATGGCGACGCCAGCGAGGACTACCGGGTGGGCGACGTCGTCGAGTTCCCCACGCCCGACGGCGCGGCCAAGTTCGCCGGCGTCGTCCGCGAGGAGGGCGGCGACTGGCTGCTGTTCGACTTCAACCACCCGCTGGCCGGCCAGCCGGTGACGTTCGAAGCGCAACTGATCGGGGTGATGTGATGAGCGCCACCGTTCCCGACCAGGGCAGGTTCGTCGACGAGGTGCTGCTGGCCCAGCCGCGCGGCTTCTGCGCGGGCGTCGACCGCGCCATCGAGATCGTCGAGCGCGCGCTGGAGAAGTTCGGCCGCCCGATCTACGTGCGCCACGAGATCGTGCACAACACCTTCGTCGTCAACGACCTGAAGAACAAGGGCGCGATCTTCATCGAGGACCTGGCCGACGTGCCGCCCGGCGCCACGCTGGTGTTCTCGGCCCACGGCGTGAGCAAGGCCGTGCGCGAGGAGGCGGCGCAGCGCGGCTTCTCGGTGTTCGACGCCACCTGCCCGCTGGTGACCAAGGTGCATGTCGAGGTGTCGAAGCTGGCGCGCGAGGGCTACGAGTTCATCATGATCGGCCACAAGGGCCATCCCGAGGTCGAGGGCACGATGGGCCAGCTGCGCGAGGGCATCTACCTCGTGGAGGACGTGGCCGACGTGGCCAGCGTGCACCCGAACAACCCCGCCAGGCTGGCGGTCGTCACGCAGACCACGTTGTCGGTGGACGACGCGCACGAGATCCTCGAGGCCGTGAAGAAGCGCTTCCCGCAAGTGCGCGAGCCCAAGAAGCAGGACATCTGCTACGCCACGCAGAACCGCCAGGACGCCGTGAAGTTCATGGCGCCCAAGGTCGACATCGTGATCGTGGTGGGCAGCCCCACCAGCTCCAACAGCAACCGCCTGCGCGAGCTCGCCGAGCGCCTGGGCACGCCGGCCTACATGGTCGACGGCGCGCAGGACCTCGATCCCGCGTGGTTCGAGGGCCGCGCCCGCGTGGGCCTGACCGCCGGCGCCTCGGCGCCCGACGTGCTGGTGCAGGCCGTCATCGACCGCCTGAAGCAGCTCGGCGCCGTCAGCGTGCGCAACATCGACGGCGTCAAGGAGACGGTGGAGTTCCCGCTGCCCCTGGGTCTCGGCGACCGCAGCATGGCCGAAGTGCGCGCGTCCAGAAAATGAGCCCCCACGCTCACTTCGTTCGCTGCCCCCCGCGGGGGCGCTCCGCGACCGGCCCGGCGAAGCCGGTTCCGGCGCTCCCTTGATTTCTCTTTTGAGATGTCCGAGCGGCAGGGCCGGATCTTTCTCGTATTCAAGAACTAGGACGAATTCCCCATGCTCGACATCAACCAATTGCGCCGCGACCTGCCCGCCGTCGTCGCCGGCCTGGAAAAGCGAAAGAACCCGCAGCCCTACCTGGACGTGGCTGCGTACACGGCCCTCGAGGCCGAGCGCAAGACGCTGCAGACCCGCACCGAGGAACTGCAGGCGCGCCGCAACAGCCTCAGCAAGCAGATCGGCGTGCTCAAGGGCAAGGGCGAGGACACCGCGCCGGTGATGGCCGAGGTGGCCGGCATCGGCGACGAGCTCAAGGCCGGCGCCGAGCGCCTCGGTGCCTTGCAGGGCGAGCTCGACACCATCCTGATGAGCCTGCCCAACCTGCCCGACGAGTCGGTGCCGCCGGGCGCCGACGAGACCGCGAACGTGGAGGTGCGCCGCTGGGGCGCGCCCGCCACGTTCGACTTCGCCGTGAAGGATCACGTGGACGTCGGCGCGCCGCTGGGCCTCGACCCCGAGACCGGCGCGAAGCTCTCGGGCTCGCGCTTCACCGTGCTGCGTGGCGGCATGGCCCGCCTGCACCGCGCGCTCGCGCAGTTCATGCTGGACGTGCAGACCGGCGAGCACGGCTACACCGAGATGTACACGCCCTACATCGTCAACCGCGAGGTGCTCGAGGGCACCGGCCAGCTGCCGAAATTCAAGGAAGACATGTTCTGGGTGCTGCGCGGTGGCGACGAGGGCCAGCCCGAGCAATACCTGATCTCGACCTCGGAGATCTCGCTCACCAACACCGTGCGCGGCGAGATCCTGAAGGCCGAGGACCTGCCGGTCAAGCTCACCGCCCACAGCCCGTGCTTCCGTTCGGAGGCCGGCTCGGCCGGCCGCGACACGCGCGGCTTCATCCGCCAGCACCAGTTCGACAAGGTCGAGATGGTGCAGATCGCGCACCCCGAGCAAAGCATGCAGGCGCTCGAGGACATGACCGCGCACGCCGAGGCGATCCTGCAGAAGCTGGGCCTGCCGTACCGCGTGGTGCTGCTGTGCGCCGGCGACATGGGCTTCGGCTCGACCAAGACCTACGACCTCGAGGTGTGGCTGCCCGCGCAGGACACCTACCGCGAGATCAGCTCGGTCTCGAACATGGGCGCGTTCCAGGCGCGCCGCATGCAGGCGCGCTTCCGCAATGCCGCCGGCAAGCCGGAACTGGTGCACACGCTCAACGGCTCGGGCCTGGCCGTGGGCCGCACCCTGGTGGCGGTGCTGGAGAACTACCAGCAGGCCGACGGCTCGGTCACCATTCCCGAGGTGCTGCGCCCCTACATGGGCGGCATCGCCGTCCTGAAAGCCTGACATGGATTACCCGTCGTACGACCCGCAGTCGCCGAACACGCCCCTCACCGAGGACGAGCTCGCCACCTTCGACGACCTGCTCACCAACCTGCCGTCCGACGGCGCGATGACGCTGGACGGCATGGACGGCTACCTCACCGCGCTGCTGGTGGGGCCGGTGCCGTTGTCCACGCTGAACTCCGCCGACTGGCTGCCCGCGGTGTGGGGCGGCGACCAGGAGCCCGCGCCGGCGCCGTTCCGCAGCAACCAGCAGCGCAAGCGCAGCACGGTGCTGGTGCTGCGCCACCTGCGCGCCATCGAGGCCGCGCTCGCCGACACGCCCGAGGCGTGGGAGCCGGTGTTCTCGGTGGCCGAGCTGCCGGGCACGCAGGGCGAGGAACTGGCCGACGCCACCGACTGGTGCCTGGGCTTCCTGGCCGCCACCGACCTCGCGCCCGACGCCTGGGCCGCGCTGCAGTCCGACCCCGAGATCGGGCCGGGCCTGGCCACCATCGCGATGCTGGGCGGCGACGTGGAGGAGGGCGGTGCGGAAGACGCCGAGGATCTCGACGATCCGCAGGTGCGCGACCAGCTGAGCCGCGTGGCCGCCGACGTGGTGCTCAAGCTCCACGCTCGCCGGCCTTCGTGACATCCGACGATCCGCTCTCCGGCCTCGACGCCCCCGCGCGTGACGCGCTCGCGGCGCTCGCGCTCGGCGCGCTGGCGCGATCGCGCACGTGGCTGACCGATGTGCTCGCGTCGCCGGCCGTGCGCAGCCCCGGCAGCGTGGCGCCGCCGCAGGAACTGGTGCGGCACACGCTGGCGCGATTGCAGAAGGCGGGCCTCGCCAACGAGGACGACCGGCGCCCCGGCTTCTGGACGCTGCCGATGAACGTGTACCCGGTGGTGTATGCCGGCCTGCTGGCCCGTGCGCCGCTGGCCGCGTTGCAGGAGGCGCTGGCGCATGCCGACGCGTACGCCGCCGCCAGCCTCGGCCGCCAGGCCCACGGGCGTTTTCCCACGCTCACCGCCGCGATCGCGCGCGTGCGCCTGGATGCGCTGTGCGGCGCCGACGCGGTGGCGGTGGCGCAGCTTCTCGATCGCCTGCCGCCAGGGCTGCACGACATCCCCGCGCTGCTCGACTCGGCCATCGCCGACTGCATCGCCGAGCCGCTGTTCGAACGCCTGCACCCCGGCATGCAGGGCGACCTGCTGGCGGGTGCGCTCGATCGCCTGGGCACGACGCTGCACACGGGCATCGGCCTGAGCGCGGCCTTCGTGCGCGAACGCTCGGCGCGTCTCGTGGAGGACGCGACGACGCCGCACACGCACGGCCTGCGCTGGTCGCTGGCGTTCGACCGGCTGCTGTCCGACGGCGCGGAACGTCGTGGCCCGGTGTGGGCGGCGTCGTTCGGGGCCTTGCTGGCGCCGGCGCTGGCCGCGAGCGGCGACGGCGACCTGCTGGACGCGATGCGCGCCTCGCACGGCCAACTGGCCGCGCCCCGGCCTGCGACCTCGCCGCCCTCGTCCGACCAGGGCCGGCACGCGCTGGCCCAGGCCATCGGCGCGGCCGCCCTCGCCACGCAGGGCCGCTGGTCGGATGCCGAACCCGAGTTCGACGCCGCGCTCGCCACGCTGCGCAGGATCAGCGGCAAGCGGCGCGGCCTGGTGCCGCCCGCGGTCGCATTGGCCAACGTCCTGGCGCTGCTGGCGCAGCAGACGCCGGCCCACCTGGACAAGGCGCTGAAGTTCTGCCTCACCGAAGGCGGCAAGCGCGATCCGGTGCTCGATCATCCGCTGGGCGCCATCGCGCTGGCGATCCAGATGCGCCTGGGCGCCGCGCCGCGCGAGACCAAGCCCTTCCTGCCCTACGGCAGCCAGTGGGGCTATCGCGGCGGCGCCTCGCGCGTGGTGTCGCCACTGGATCACAACCGCTGGCTGATGCGCGCATGGCTCAAGGAAGGCTCGCTCGCCGAAGGCCTGCCGCCGGCCGAGGCCGACTCGGCGCAGCAGCTCAAGAGCGCCTACGAGGCGGCGGGCCTGGACGCGATGGCGGAGCAACTCGGCGCCGCGCTGCGCGTGCTGGGCGGCGAGCCCGCGCCGCCGTGGTTCTTCGTGCCGGCGGGCCTGGAGCGCTGGCAGGTGGCGCTGGCGGCGTTGCGCGCGCTCGGCGAACCTGCCGCGGCGCCGACGGCGGGCGCGAGCGCCCCCGACAGCCGCATCGTCTGGCTCATCGACTCCGGCGCGAATGGCGCGATCCACGACCTGGTCCCGAACGAACAGAAGCGGGGTCCGCGCGGCTGGGGCGCGCTGAAGGAGGTGCCGCTGAGCCGGCTGCAACGCGGCGCGCAGACGCTCACGCCGGCCGACGCCGGCGTGGTGCGCGCGATTCGCCAGGAAAGCTTCGGTCGCAGCCTGCGCCTCGACCTTGCGCAGGCGATGGGCGCGCTGTTCAGCCATCCGCACGTGGCCTTCGTCGATGCGCCGGGCCAGTTCATCGAACTCGTGGAGGCCGGCCCCGAACTGGAGGTGGTGGACGAGGGCGAACGCCTGCGCGTGCGCATGCAGCCCGCACTGCAGGTGGCCGGCGACGCCGCCGTCGCCCGCTGGGCCGGCAGCGAGGCGGAGCAGAAGGAGCTCGACGCGCTGCGCCTGGTCTCGATCTGGCGCGACGGCCCGCAGCGCGCGCGCCTGATCCGCCTCACCGCGTCGCAGAAGCGCGTGGCGCAGCTGCTGGGCCCCGCGGGGCTGGACATCCCGCGCAACGGCGCCGCGCAGCTGCAGGAGGTGCTCACGGGCCTGGGCAGCCACTTCCGCATCCACGCCGACGACGCCGCCACCGCGCAGGCCGCGCGCGAGCTGCCCGCCGAGTCGCGCCTGCGCGCCGAGCTGCAGCCCGTGGGCGACGGCCTGCAACTGCGCCTCGTGGCCGCGCCGTTCGGCGCCGACTACGCCGCGGTGGGCCCGCGCCTGATCCCGGGCCGCGGCCGCGCGCGCGTGGTGGCCACGTTGAAGGGCGAGAGCGTGGGCGTGCAGCGCGACCTGGCGCTGGAACGCTCGCACCTGGAGTCGGTGCTCGACACCTGCCCCATGCTGGCCGAGTTGCCGCAGGACGCGCCTTGCGAATGGCTGCTGGACGGCGCCGACGAATCGCTCGCGCTGGTGGAGCGGCTGCAGCCGCACACGTCCATCCTGGCGCTCGACTGGCCGCAGGGTCGTCCGATGCGCGTGGCGTCCGGCGCGCTCGACCAGCTGATGCTCAAGGTGAAGACGCGCGAGAACTGGCTGGAGCTCGATGGCAAGCTGAAGGTGGACGAGGAACTGGTGGTGGGCCTGCAGCAGCTGATCACCTTCGCCACCGAAGGCAAGAGCCGCTTCATGCCGCTGGGCGACGGCCGCTTTCTCGCGCTGACGCAGGAGCTGCGCGAACGCGTGGCCGACATCGCCGCCGTCACCGAGAAGCAGACCGCGCGCGCCAACAATCCCGACGAGGTGCGCGCCCCCGCCATCGCCGCGCCGTGGCTGCAGGCCGCGATGGAAGGCGCGCGCGTGGAGCACGACGCGGCCTACGCGGCGCGGCTGATGGCGCTCGACGACGCGCGCCGCATCGTGCCGGCGTTGCCGTCCACGCTGCAGGCGCAGCTGCGGCCGTACCAGGAGGAAGGCTTCGAGTGGGCGATGCGGCTCGCGGCCGCGGGCCTGGGCGCCTGCCTGGCCGACGACATGGGCCTGGGCAAGACGCTGCAGGCGCTGGCGGTGCTGCTCGCGCGCGCCGCCAACGGGCCGGCGCTCGTGGTGATGCCCACGTCGCTGCTGGGCAACTGGCGCTCGGAGGCGTCGCGCTTCGCGCCGTCCCTGCGCGTGCACGTATACGCGGAACGCGGGAGCACCAGCGAGCGCGCGTCGCTGATCGGCGAGATGGGCCGGCACGACGTGCTGCTGGTGTCGTACCCGATGCTGCAGATCGACGGCGAGGCCTTCGCCGACAAGGTGTGGGCCACGCTGGTGCTGGACGAGGCGCAGGCGATCAAGAACGCCGCGGCCAAGCGCAGCCAGGCCGTGTTCGCGCTGCAGGCCACGTTCCGGCTGGCGATGTCGGGCACGCCCATCGAGAACCGGCTGGGCGAACTGTGGTCGGTGATGCGCGCCTGCAATCCGGGGCTGCTGGGCACGCTGGCGCGCTTCAACGAGCGCTTCGCGAGCCTCATCGAGCGCCAGAACGACCGCGGCGCGCAGCGCACCTTGAAGCGCCTGATCGCGCCGTTCATCCTGCGCCGCACCAAGGCGCAGGTGCTGTCCGACCTGCCGCCGCGCACCGAGCTCGTGCTGCAGGTGCAGGGCGACGACGCCGAGAAGGCGCACTACGAGGCCTTGCGGCGCGAGGCGCTGGTGGCTGCCGAGAAGAGCCTGTCGGGCGACGGCGCCGGACAGGCCCACCTCAACATCCTGGCCGGCCTCACGCGCCTGCGCCGCGCCGCCTGCGACCCGCGCCTGGTCACGCCCACGCTGAAGCGCCGCGGCGCCAAGGTGACCGCGTTCGCGGAGCTCGCCACCGAGCTCGTCGCCAACGGCCACAAGGCGCTGGTCTTCAGCCAGTTCGTCGATTTCCTTTCCTTGCTGCGCGAGCCGCTGGACGAGGCCGGCATCCCCTACCAGTACCTGGACGGCAGCACGCCCGCGGCCGAACGCACGCGCCGGGTCGACGCGTTCCAGGGCGGCGAGGGCGACCTGTTCCTGATCAGCCTGAAGGCCGGGGGCTTCGGCCTGAACCTGACCGTGGCCGACTACGTGGTCATCGCCGACCCGTGGTGGAACCCGGCGGCCGAGGACCAGGCCAGCGGCCGCGCGCACCGCATCGGCCAGCAACGGCCGGTGACGGTGTACCGGCTCGTCAACACCGGCACGCTGGAAGAGAAGATCCTCACGCTGCACCAGACCAAGCGCGAACTCGCCGACAGCGTGTTGGAGAACGACGGCGAGGCCACCGCGACGGTGCCGATGGCGCGCGAGCTGCTGGCGCTGATGCGGGGCGATGCGCCGCCGGGCGATACGGCGTGACGCGCTAGGATGGGTGCGAGTCCGTCGACCGGGCGCAGCGCCTTGACCGACGTCACCGGGATCGACCCCCTCTTTGTCACCGACGTGGCGCGGGAATTGCAAGCGTTCGGCATTCCTGCTGCCAGTGCCCGTTTCCAGTGAGCCATGCCCATAGTCCCGCCCAAGCCTCCCGATGACGATTCCCGAAGGCCGCCGTCCGTGCGCGGCAGTGCCGCGCTGCGGGCGGTGCTGGTGGGCATCAGCGTCGACGTCTGCGGCACGACGCTGCTGAAGATCGTCCTCACGTCGCTGTACGTGGCGCAGGTCGGCACGCCGGGGATGACGCCGACCCAGGTCGACGACCTCGTCAACAGCATGCCGTCCGATTCCCCGCTGTCGGTGCTCGGCATCCTGCTGGGCTCGCTGATCTCGGTGGCCGCGGGCTACGTCTGCGCGCGCATCGCACGACGCAACGAGTACATCGTCGGCGCCGTGATGGCCGTCGGCATTGCCGTGATCTCCGCGCTGATGTCCGACACGGATGGCGCACCCGCCGACCTCGTGCTGCTGTTCTTCATCAGCGACATCGCGTGCAACCTGCTGGGCGTGAAGTACGGCGTCGCGCAGAACCGCCGGCTGGAACTGCCGGCCGAGCCGCCCGTGGACTCGACCGCCCCATGAACCAACGCCGCGTCGCCATCGGCCTGGCCGTCGCGGCCGTAGCAGGCACGGCCGCCTGGTGGGCCGTCACTGCGTTCATGCCACAAGGCTTCATCGAGATCGACCAGGCGCAGCTCCAGCACCGCCTGGACGAGCGCTTCCCGCAGAAGAACTGCGCGATGGGCGTGGCCTGCGTCACGCTCAGCGCGCCCGTGGTGAAGCTCGCCGAGGGCTCGTCGCGCATCGGCCTGTCCGCCGACGTGCTGGTGAGCCTGGGCCACCGCGAGATGCCCGGCAAGCTGGCCTTCTCCGGCGTGCTGCGCTACGTGCGCTACGAGGGCGACTTCTTCCTCGACGAGGTGCAGGTCGACAACTTCTCGCTCACCGGCTTCCCGCCCGAGTTCGTGCAGGTGGTGCAGGTACGCGGCCCTGCCGTGCTGCGCCGCGCCCTGGAAGGCCACCCGATCTACACGCTCAAGGGCGACAGCGCCCGCTCCGCGCTGGCCAAGCTGGCGGTGCGCGACGTGAAGGTCGTGGACGGGAAGCTGAGGGTGACGTTCCTGCGTTTCGGCGGTTGAAAAATGGCCCGTGGTCGCACCAGAACTTGCCGAACCCTCTTGTTCCGTGATAGAGTCGCGGACTCCGCTAAGCAGACCACAGCGGCAGCCGAATCCTGGAGAGGTGGCAGAGTGGTCGATTGTACCTGACTCGAAATCAGGCGTACCGCAAGGTACCGTGGGTTCGAATCCCACCCTCTCCGCCAAGAAGTGAGCAAAGACGCGCCCAAGAGGCGCGTTTTTCATTTCTGCCCATCATCGGCGGCCGCGGCAGACGAGGCGATGATCGGCATTCGAAGGTCTACTCGGCTGTCGCGTCTCGGTGCCCGTTGCGGGGGCTGTTGCCATATCTCTGCATTCATTGACTATTGACTAGATATTGCAACACACTGCGTGCTGTGACAGCTCCGCCCAATCCCAGCCAAGAACAGGCCGTCCTCGCACTCGCGCAGGAGCGCTCCCTTCTGCGCGCCCGCGACCTGGCCGAGCGATCCCTGCCGACTGTCGCCCTCACCCGGCTGGTCGCGGCCGGCAAGCTCGAACGCGTCGCCCGCGGCGTGTACAGCCTGCCGGGCCGCGCGCTCAGCGAGCACCGCTCGCTGGCCGAGGTGAGCCTGCGCGTGCCCCAGGGGGTCGTCTGCCTGCTGTCCGCGCTCCGTCTGCATGGCATCGGCACGCAGGCGCCGTTCGAGGTCTGGCTGGCGATCCCGCACCACTTCCCCACGCCGCGCCTGGACCAGCCGGCGCTGCGTGCCGTGCGCATGTCCGGGCCGGCGATGACGGAGGGCATCGAGCGCGTGCTGATCGACGGCATCGACGTGCCGGTCTTCAACGCCGAGAAGACAGTCGCCGATTGCTTCAAGTACCGCAACAAGATCGGCCTCGATGTCGCCCTCGAGGCGCTGCGCGACGCGTGGTCGCAAGGCAAGCTGCAGATGGACGCGCTCTGGCGCTACGCCACCGTCGACCGCGTGGCGAACGTGATGCGCCCCTACCTCGAGAGCGTCACGTCATGAGCGGCAACCTGGCCGCGTCGATCCGGGCGCGCCTGCTCAATCGCGCCAAAGCGGCGGGAGAGGACTTCAACCTCACCCTGACGCACTACGGCCTGGAGCGCCTGCTCTACCGGCTGTCGATCTCGCCCCATGCCGACCGCTTCCTTCTCAAGGGCGCGCTTCTGTTCTCGCTCTGGTACGACCAACCGCATCGGCCGACCCGCGACGCCGACCTCCTGGCCTTCGGCCCGGAAGGCATCGACGAGATGGTCGCCAGCTTTCGCGAGATCTGCGCGATCGATGCCGACGACGGCATCGTTTTCGACGTCGCGAGCGTCACGGGCGGCGAGATCCGCAAGTCCGCGGGCTACGGTGGCATCCGCATCGACGTGCCGGCTCGCCTCGAAGGCGCGCGCATCAAGCTGCAGGTCGACATCGGCTTCGGCGACGTCGTCACACCCGGGCCGCTGGCGGTGCGCTACCCAGTCCTGCTCGACGACCTGCCGGCGCCGGAGCTGCGGGCCTATCCGAAGGCCACGGTTGTCGCCGAAAAGCTGCACGCGATCTGCCTGCTGGGCATGGCCAACACGAGGATGAAGGACTACTTCGACCTGGACATCCTCCTCCGCGAGGAGTCGAGCGATCCGGCGGAGTTGCGCCAGGCGATCCAGGCCACTTTCGCACGGCGAGGCCTGGCGGTGCCGGGCGACTGGCCGGCAGGCCTGGGCGATGCCTTCGCGCACGACAAGGCGAAACAGGCGCAGTGGATGGGCTTCCTGAGGAAGAACGGACTGGCCCAGGTTGCGTTGCCCGAGGTCGTCGATCGGCTGCGCGGGGGATTGGCGCTGCTGCAGGCCCCGGATCGCGCTTGAGGCCGGTCGCCGGCGGACCAGCTGGCGCCACTGCAAGGCAAGGGCCGGAGGGCCAGCATTCATGAGACCGCCCGCACCCCAGCGCGGCGCTTCTTCGTCGGGGCGGTCTGGGCCCATGGTGCATTTGCCAGGCGCTGGGCCAGGAATTCAATGAGCAACTGCACCCGCGTTGCGCGAGCGCGGCTCGGCGGCGTCACGATGTGCAGCGCGATATGCGGCGCGAACCAGTCGGGCATCACCGTCTCGAGTTCGCCGGACTGCAACTGCTCCCAGACCAGGAACTCGGGCTGTAGCGCCAGGCCGAGCCCGGCGGCCAGTGCAGGGTTCAGCGCTTCGGCGTTGTTGACCCGGAGCGGCGTCTTCACGCCGATGGCAAAGTCGCCATGGCGCCGATGCTTGAATCGCCAGGCATCGATGGCAGAACTGTTCGTGTAGAACAGCCCCCGGTGATCGGCCAGGTCTCTCGGGTGTTCGGGCCGACCGTGCTCGTCCAGGTAGGACGGAGCCCCGACCAGCAGGATCCGGACCGTGCACAGGCGCCGAGCGAGCAGCGTCGAATCAGCAAGGCTGGAGATGCGCAGGGCGATGTCGAACCGGCCGCCGATGAGATCGACCATCTCGTCGCTGAAATCCACTTCCAGCGACACGTCGGGATAGCGGCTCATGAACTCGGGCAGGATCGGCGCCAGGTGAACGACGCCGAACGACATCGGCACGGCCAGGCGCACCGTGCCCCTGGGCGTATTGGACTGCGCCTTGACTTCAGCCTCCACGGCCTCTCCCTCGTCGAGGATCCGTGTGGCTCTATCGACGGCCACGCGGCCGCTTTCCGTCAGCGACATCTTGCGTGAAGTCCGATGGAACAGCGCTGTTCCCAGTCGCGTCTCGAGCCTGGTAATGGCCTTCGAAACAGTGGCTTGGGACAACCCAAGCTCAGGCGCCGCCTTTGCAAAGGAGCCGACTTCGACTACCTTCGCAAATACAGCCCACGCCTCGAGGTCTGGCAGCTTCATCATGACACTTTCGGAAAGGATCAAATTCCATTTGAGCGATTCCTTTTGGAATCCTGCGGACGTATCTTAGCGACATCGGCCTCGCCTGGAGGCCTGAAAGGGATGTGGCAGCCATGATCGAACGCAGACCCTTCGAACGCCTCGGCGGTGCCGAACACGGCTGGCTCAATGCCAGGCACCACTTCTCGTTTGCGGACCTTCCCATCGAAAGGAGACCCCGATGACCCCCACCGCCAAGGCCGCACCCGGCGCCAGGCTGCTGTCGCCGACCGATCACGCGCTGGTGCTGATCGATTTCCAATCCCAGATGGCGTTCGCGACCAAGTCGATCGATGCCATCGTGCTGCGCACCAATGCGGCGCTCATCGCCAGCGCCGCGGCGGGCTTCAAGGTGCCGACGGTGCTGACGACGGTTGCGGCGAAGACGTTCTCGGGGCCGATGTTTCCCGAGATCACGAGGCCCTTTCCAGGCCAGGGCCTGATCGATCGCACGTCGATGAACACCTGGGAGGATCAGGCGGTCATCGACCGGATCAATGCCATCGGCAAGAAGCGGATCGTGCTCGCCGGACTGTGGACGAGCGTGTGCATCGTCGGTCCCGCGTTGTCGGCGCTCGACCAAGGGTTCGAGGTCTATGTCATCGCCGACGCCTGCGGCGACGTGACGACCGAGGCGCACGACCGCGCGATGGACCGCATGGTGCAAGCGGGTGCCCAGCCGATGACCTCCGTGCAGTACTTGCTCGAGATGCAGCGCGACTGGGCGCGCGGCGAGACGTATGCCATGACCACGGGCGTGGCGCGGGAGTTCGCCGGCGCCTACGGCATCGGCCTGCACTACGCGCAGAGCATGTTCGGCGCCCACGAGGGCTGAGGGCCTTGCCGTGAAGGCCTACCTCCTGTCCCTGGCCGTCGGCACCCTGGTCGGCATCATCTATGCACTGTTCCAGGTGCGATCGCCCGCGCCGCCGGTCATCGCGCTGGTGGGGCTCTTCGGCATCCTCGTCGGCGAGCAGTTGCCGTCCTTGGTCAAGCAGTTCTGGGTCATGGATCCGCCGGCGACCAGCTGGCTGAGCGACCAGGTCAAGCCCCACGCCTTCGGCTCGTTGCCGACGGCACGTCCTACCTCAACCGAGACGCCGAGCAGCGGCGCCGCAGAAACGGAGCAAGACAAGAAATGACCATCCAGGCCACGCCAGATCTGATCCTGCACGGCGGCAAGTTCACGACGCTGGACAGGAGCCGCCCGACCGCCTCGGCGGTCGCCATCAAGGACGGACGCTTCACCCGTGTGGGCGACGACAAGGAAATCCTCGCGCTGGCCGCCGCGGGGACGCGCCGCATCGACCTCCAGGGTCGAAGCGTCCTGCCTGGCTTGATCGACAACCACACGCACGTCATCCGCGGCGGCCTGAACTACAACATGGAACTGCGCTGGGACGGCGTCCGCAGCCTGGCCGATGCCATGGACATGCTCAAGCGACAGGTAGCGATCACGCCGGCACCGCAATGGGTGAGGGTGGTCGGTGGCTTCACCGAGCACCAGTTCGAGGAGAGGCGCCTGCCCACCATCGAGGAACTGAACGCGGTGGCGCCGGACACGCCCGTCTTCATCCTCCACCTCTACGATCGCGCGTTGCTCAATGGTGCTGCGCTGCGGGCGGTCGGCTACACGCGCGAGACGCCGGAGCCGCCGGGGGGGCAGATCCTTCGAGACGCCTCGGGCAATCCGACCGGCCTGCTGCTTGCGAAGCCGAATGCCGCCATCCTCTATGCGACGCTTGCGAAGGGGCCGAAGCTGCCGTACGAGTACCAGCTCAATTCCACGCGGCATTTCATGCGCGAACTCAATCGCCTCGGCGTCACGGGTGTGATCGACGCAGGCGGCGGGTCGCAGAACTGGCCCGACGACTACAGGGTCGTTCAGCAGTTGCAGTCGCAAGACCAACTGACGGTGCGCTTCGCCTATAACCTGTTCACGCAGAAGCCGAAGAGGGAAAAGGAAGATTTCCTCAACTGGACGGCCACGTCGAAGTACAAGCAGGGTGACGACTACTTCCGTCACAACGGCGCGGGCGAAATGCTCGTGTTCTCGGCTGCCGACTTCGAGGACTTCCGGCAGCCGCGGCCCGACATGCCGGAGGCGATGGAGGGCGAACTCGAGGAGGTGGTGCGCATCCTCGCGGAAAACCGCTGGCCCTGGCGCATGCACGCGACCTATGACGAGACGATCAGCCGCTCGCTGGACGTGTTCGAGCGCGTCAACAAGGACATTCCGCTCGCTGGCCTCAACTGGTTCTTCGATCACGCGGAGACGATCTCCGATCGCTCGATCGACCGCATCTCCGCGCTCGGCGGCGGCATCGCGGTGCAGCACCGAATGGCCTACCAGGGGGAGTATTTCGTCGAGCGCTACGGCGCGGCCGCTGCGCAAGCCACGCCGCCGATCGCCAAGATGCTGCAGCGTGGCATCAAGGTGTCGGCCGGCACGGACGCGACCCGGGTGGCCTCCTACAACCCGTGGGTGTCGCTCGCGTGGATGATCACCGGCAGGACCGTCGGTGGCCTGCAGATGTACCCGCGGCGCAACTGCCTCGACCGCGAGACGGCGCTGCGCATGTGGACGGACAACGTCACGTGGTTCTCCAACGAGGAGGGCAAGAAGGGCCGGATCGAGGCGGGCCAGTTCGCCGACCTTGTCGTGCCCGATCGCGACTTCTTCGGCTGTCCCGAGTCCGATATCCCGGACATCACTTCCGTGCTCACGATGGTGGGAGGCAAGGTCGTCTACGCGGCCGGTTCGCTGGTCGGCCATGACGACGGCGTCGTGCCGCCCGCGATGCCGGACTGGTCGCCCGTGCGTTCTTTCGGCGGCTATGGCGCGTGGGGGGACGAAGGGCGTCCGCTGCAGTCGGTCGTCAACCGCAGTGCCGCGGCCTGTTCCTGCGAACGAAGCTGCGGCGTGCATGGCCATGCACACGCGGCCTCGTGGGCGTCCAAGGCGCCGGTTTCCGACCTGAAGAGCTTCTGGGGTGCGCTCGGTTGTGCGTGCTGGGCTGCCTGACGTGGCCGCCCGACCCGACTCCCGCCGGACGTTCGATCCGGTGCACTGGTTCGCGTTGCTGCTGCTGGTTTCGGCCTACCTGCAGGGTGGCCTCGACAAGGCGGCCGACTTTTCCGGCGCGATAGGCGAGATGCGACATTTCGGGCTCGAGCCCGCCGTGCCGTTCGCCATCGCGACCATCGTGCTGGAACTGGGTGCGTCCGTGCTGATCCTGGTCGGACGTCTCAGATGGCTGGGTGCCCTGGCGCTGGCGATCTTCACCTTCGCCGCGTCTCTCCTGGCCAACCGCTTCTGGGCCGCGGCTCCCGCGGATCGCGTCGGACTCGAGAACGGGTTCTTCGAGCACCTGGGGCTCGTCGGTGGGTTTCTCGTCGTCGCCCTGGCCGATTGGCGCGCACTTCTGGCGGCCCGGCGCGCCGCCGCCGTCTTCTGACTCGTCGCGTCGCTCCGCATCTTCCACCCCTTCATCTTCAACTGGACAACCATGAGAAACATCCCCGGCCTTCCTGCGTGCCTTGCCAGCGCGGCTGTGGCCCTGACCCTCGGCACCTCGGGCCTCGCCGCGGCAGCGACGAAGGCCAGCCCCGGCGTTGCCGTGGGCACGCAGTACGACACCTCGCACGTGTACGTGGCGCCCGAGCAGGTCGATCGCTTCGTCGACAGTTTCGTCGCGACGTTTGGCGGCCAGTCGACGAAGCAGGCGATCGCGACGGTGACGCCCACTCCCAGCAGCACGACGACGCAGCTCGTTCAAACGCCTGTGGGCACCCTCTCGGTCTTCGGATTCAAGACGCCCATTCCGTATTCCTTCGGCGCGGAACGCACCGGCTACCTGGTGACGGATCTTGACAAGGCCCTCGCCGAGGCGCGCAAGGCGGGCGCCGACGTGGTCGTCGATGCTTTCCCCGATCCGATCGGCCGCGACGCGGTCATCCAGTGGCCGGGCGGCGTCGACATGCAGTTGTACTGGCACGCCACGCCGCCGTCCTACGCGGCCTTCGAACACGTACCGGAGAACCGGGTCTATGTCTCGCCCGACCGGGTGGGCGCCTTCGTCAAGGACTTCTTGGCCTTCTCGCACGGGAAGCTGCTGTCGGACGTGAAGAACGCGCCCGGCGCGGAGATCGGCGATCCGTCGACCACCTATCGCCGCATCCGCATCGAATCCCCGTTCGGCAAGATGGCCGTGTTCGTCACCTCTGGGCACCTCGCCTATCCGTATGGTCGCGAGACGACCGGGTACGAAGTGACGAACCTGCAGGCGACCCTGGCCAATGCTCAGGCGGCCGCTTGCACGGTGATCGTGGCGCCGTTCGACGACGGGGACCGCACCTCGTCGGTGGTGGAGTTCCCCGGCGGCTACGTTGCCGAGATCCACGCCCTCAAGGCCACCGCTTCGTCGGCGGTGTCCACCACGGGCCCGGCGGGCTTCGCGCTGGCGTCGCGCTGACCGCGCCACGGAGGATCGGGCGATGAACAGGTTCAGCGTGCCGGTGTGCATGAGCGCCAACGCGGGCTATGTCGACACGGCGGGCTTTCTTGCCCTGCAGGGATTGTTCACGGCGCACGTCACGGGCAACTTCGTGACGCTCGGCGCTTCGCTGGTGCACGGTTCGTCCGGCACGTTGGCGAAACTGCTCGCTCTGCCGGTGTTCTGTGTCGTGATCGTCGCGACGCGCCTGGTGGCGCATCTACTGCCTCGCCTGGGCGTGCCGATACTGCGCACGATGCTCACGCTGCAGTGCGTCCTGTTGGTGGTCGGTGCGGTACTGGCGATCGAGTTGACGCCAGGTCACCAGGGCGACGACTGGCAAGACGTCCTGACCGGCATGGTGCTGGTGGCGGCGATGGCCATCCAGAATGCAGCGTCACGCGTCCACCTGTCGACGGCACCTCCAACCACCCTCATGACTGGCACGACCACGCAGATCATGATCGACATCGCCGATCTCATTCGCGGCGTAGCACCCGAGGAGGCTGCTGCCGCAAGGGCCAGGCTGTCGAAGATGACGCCGAACGTCATTGCCTTCGCGGTCGGCTGTGGCGCAGGCGCGTGCATCTTCAGCCGGTTCGCGATGTGGTGCTTCGTCGTGCCGCCTGTGCTGGCGGCCATTCCGGTCATGATGAACGCGACGAAGGAACAGGTCTGAGAGAACGCCGGGCCGCGAAGGGGGAGTCCTCTTCACGGCTTGGTGCCTTGCTGCGCCAAGGCTGCGTCGACATCGCTTCGCCTCGTCAGCCAAAGAGCTTGGTGGCGATCGTCGTGACGTGACGACCCTGGAAGCGTGCCATGCCGAGTTCCTGCTCGCTGGGCATGCGCTCTCCCTGGCCACCGGTGATCGTCGAGGCGCCGTACGGGCTACCCCCCTTTATTTCGTCGAGCCCCATCTGCCGCGGCTCGGCGTAGGGCAGGCCGACGATGATCATGCCGTGGTGCAGCAGTGTCGGGTGAAAGGTGAGGATCGTGCTTTCCTGGCCGCCGTGCTGCGTCGCGCTGCTGGCGAAGACCGAGCCGACCTTGCCGACCAGTGCGCCGCTCATCCACAGAGGCCCCGTCTGGTCGAGGAAGGTTCGCATCTGGCCCGTCATGTTGCCGAATCGGGTGCCGGTGCCGAATATGATGGCATCGTAGTCGGCAAGCTCGCCCGGGGCTGCGATCGGAGCCGTCTGGTTGGCCTTCCCGCCTGCACCCTTGAAGACATCCTCAGGCACGGTCTCGGGGACGCGCCTGACGTCGACGGTCGCCCCGGCGACCTCGCGTGCGCCCTCCGCAATGGCAGTCGCCATCGCTTCGATGTGCCCGTAGAAGCTGTGATACAGCACAAGTACCTTGGCCATGGTTGTTCCTTGCTGAGTAGGGTGAGGCAATGCGGATCCGCATCGAACGATGCGGTGTCCGGATCAGATTCTGTGTCGCGATCGAGATGCGGCACGACCAAGGTCTTTGCACGCATCGTTCGGCCTGGTTGAACCTTGCCTCCACTGGGCAGATTCTCGGGCGCAATGCCCTCCGATGGAATTGCCTTGCCTGCTCGATGAATCGCGGGCTCGACAGGCCGAGTTCGATCAGAAGACTCTCGTCCCAAGGCGTCGTCTCCTGATCCACGCGCCTGGCGATCAAGGCTTGACCACGCACCTGTTCAAGGATCCCGGTCGACTGGCTAGCGGGCGTGATGAAGAACTATGGTGTCAAGCCTGGGATCGAAGCCGTCCAGCCGTCCATGACTTTCGAGGCGGCCGCCATGCTCGTCCGACCCGGGTCAGTATTTTGCGGATCCGCAAAAGAAAAGAGCCCGCGGCCTCATGAAATCATCCCAGAGGTCGAAAACATCCAAAGTGATGATTTGCCGCTGTTGCCGATGGCGGGGTGTACACACACCTGCCGTGGCGGACAACGGGCTCCGCCTGTCCGGAGCCCCGGTTCTCCTGCGACGTCCGATACACCCTGCGGTCGATGATCGGCTATTGCGGCGACGACATGATTTCTGCCTCGATCCCTCCCTGCGAAACCACCCGGCTTCATGCGCTGTACGCCCTGGAAGTGCTCGACAGCGCACCGGAGGCGGAATTCGACGCCCTCGTGCTCGCCGCGTCGGTGGTGTGCCGCACGCCGATGGCGTTCCTGAGCCTGGTGGATCACGATCGGCAATGGTTCAAGGCGAAGATCGGACTGACCGACGCGCAGCAGACGAGTCGGGAGGTCGCCTTCTGCGCCCACACCATCCTGGGCGAAGGCGTCCTGGAGGTTCCCGACGCGACGCGCGATCCCCGGTTCCGCGACAACCCGCTGGTGGTCGGCGCTCCGGACATCCGCTTCTACGCGGGCGCGCCGGTTCGACTCAGCAACGGGAGCACCGTGGGAACGCTGTGCGTGCTCGATCGCAGGAGCCGCAAGTTGTCCAACGTGCAACGTGACGTGCTCCGTCACCTGGCCGATGCCGCCGCGCGCGCGCTCGAGGGCCGCTTCGCGATGCTGCGCGCGAGCCGCATGTCGGAAGACGCGCGCTTTCGCGATTCGCACGATGCGTTGACCGGCCTGGGCAATCGGATGCAGTTCGATAGCCGTCTCGAACAGTCGTGGGCGTCCGCCAGGGCCGGTTCGGCCGAACATTCGCTGCTGATGATCGACGTGGATCACTTGAAGCTGATCAACGACACGTGTGGGCACGCGGCGGGCGATCTGCTGCTGCAGCAGGTGGCAGCCATCCTGCGCGACTCGATGCGTGACTCGGACCTGATCGCGCGACTGGGAGGTGACGAATTCGCCGTGATTCTCGAGAACTGCCCCCTCCCTGCCGCGCACCGCATCGCGCAGGCCCTGTGCGATCGCATGGAGCAGTTCAGGTTTCTCCACTCCGGCCACCGCCTGTGCGTCGGCACGAGCATCGGGCTGGTGGGCATGGAGGCACGTTGGTCGAGCGCCCAGGCGGCCGTGCAGGCTGCCGACGATTGCTGCTGCGCCGCCAAGGCAGCCGGCGGCAACCGCGTCCGGATGTGGATCGACACCGACGAGACGATCCATGCGCGTCACAGCGAGATGCAGTGCGCCGCGCACATCGCGGAGGCACTCGACGAGAACCGGTTCTCCCTCTATGCGCAGCGCATCGAGCCGCTCGGCCCCCACATCGGAGGCCTCCATGCCGAGGTCTTGCTGAGAATGATCGACCTCGACGGGTCGATGATTTCGCCCGGCCTGTTCTTGCCCGCGGCCGAGCGCTTCCTGATGGCGACGCGCATCGACCGCTGGGTCTTGCGTCGCACGATCGAGTGGATGCTTGGCGTCGCAGACCTGGGCCACCTCGAACGCATCAACGTCAACCTCTCGGGGCAGTCGGTTGGTGACCTGGAGTTCCATCGCTGGGCGATCGCGTTGCTGGCCGGTAGCGGCGAGCGTATCTGCCGCCGGCTGTGCCTGGAGATCACCGAAACCGCGGCGGTGACGCATGTGCTCGATGCGGCCGCATTCGTTGACCAGGTGCGCGCGCTCGGCGTGCAGATCGCATTGGACGACTTCGGCGCGGGGGCCTCGTCGTTCGGCTATCTGAAGACCTTGAAGGTGGACTACCTGAAGATCGACGGGCAGTTCATTCGCGGCCTTCCCGATGATCGCCTGGACACCGCGACGGTGCGCTGTTTCGTCGATGTGGCGCGCGCGATGGGAATCGAGACGGTCGCAGAGTACGTGGATCGTCCCGTCGCACTGGAATGCATTCGCGAGATGGGCGTCGATTTCGCCCAGGGCTTCCTGCTGCACCGGCCGGCGCCGATCTGCGAACTTGTGTCCGAGGTCGACATGGATCCGGACGACGAACCGCTTGCAGTTGCTGCGCCACCTCAAGCCCTTCGAGCGCCATAAAGCCTGCGATGAGCACGGCTGTTCCGGATGCCTGGCGACAAGATCACCAACATCCTTCGTCGAAAGAGCGCTCCATGAACCCGACCCGATCCCCCGGGACAAGCGTTCGGCTTGGCATGTTCACGCGCGAGCTGCACGAGGCCTTGCGCGTGCTTGGCGCCACGCCCGAACTCCAGCGCGTCATCCGGGAGATTCCGGACAGCCGGGATCGTCTCTCCTGCTCGCCCGGGCAAGCGCCGAATTCGTCGATGGACAGCGGAGCATCCTGGGCGAGATCATGCCGGCCCAGGATTTCCAGGATCTGTCGGGGCAGGTGATCAAGAACGTGATCGACATGAACACGCGAACGGAGCGCCAGCTGGTTCAACTGCTCGTCGACGAGGCCGATCCCGAACTCGTGGCGGCGAGTCCCCTGGCAGCAGGGCTGCAGGGCCCGCAAACCCCGGAACATGCGCTGCAGCAGAACGACGTCGACGACCTGCTGGCATCGATGGGATTCTGATCCCCGGCGGCCGGTGCGGCGTCAGTCGATCTGTCGCGCGAACCTCGCTTCGTGCACGTCGATCGCCGGCCGGGGCTTCGGGGCCGACCAGGGATCGATTCCGATGGCGGTCGCGCTCGCCGGCGGGCTGGCACGGGTGGAGCAGGGCAGCGCCCACAGTCGTGACGCGAGTCGATGCCGTCCTGGGCGAGATCACTCGGGCAGGTTGAACAACGAGACCTCGTCGGCCAGGTCGACTGCGCGATCGCGCAGCGAGTGGGCCGCGGCGGCAGTTTCTTCCACAAGGGCGGCGTTCTGTTGGGTGTTCCTGTCGAGCTCGTGAACCGCCTTCGTGACCTGTGCGACGCCGCTGCTCTGGCGCGTCGAGGCGCTCGAGATCTCCGACAGCAGCGTGTTCATGCGGTTGGCATTGGCCACCAGTTCCGTCATCGTGACGCCGGCACCCTGGACGCTTCGCGTGCCAGCGTCGACGTGCTGCACACTGGTGCCGATCAGCACCTTGATCTCGCGAGCGGCCGCCGCGCTGCGCTGTGCGAGCGTGCGCACCTCGGTGGCCACGACCGCGAATCCGCGACCCTGCTCGCCGGCACGGGCCGCCTCGACGGCGGCGTTGAGCGCGAGGATATTCGTCTGGAAGGCGATCCCGTCGATGACGCCGACGATCTCTCCGATCTCGCGCGAGGAGGCCTGGATGGCCTGCATCGTCGACACCACGTCGCCGATGACGCGGCCGCCCTGCTCCGCGACTTCCGCGTTGCGCTTGGCAGCGTGCGCCGCCAGTTGCGCGTTGTCAGCGGTGGCCTGGACGGCGGCCGACATCTGCTCCATCGATGACGCGCTCTTCTCCAGGTTCGCGGCCGATTCCTCCGTCCGGTTCGACAGGTCGACCGAAGCCGATGCGATTTCTCCGCTCGCGTCCACGATGGACGACGAGGAGAGGCGCACACGCGAGACGATCGTGCGCAAGGACCGCTGCATGTTCGCCAGCGCCTGCATCAACGACGCCGCCTCGTCGCGGCCCCAGGGTTGGGGCGACGTCGTCAGGTCACCGTTGGTCATGGCGACCAGATGGCGGCGCACTTCGCCGAGGCCTCCGCTGATGACCAGGAAGAACGCGTAGAACAGGTAGCCGCTCAGGCAGAACGCCGCGAAGAGAACGGAAGCCATGATCGCGCGCATGCGGTCGATCTTCGCGATGCGTCGCTGCAGGGTGTCCTGGAGCACCTGGCGGGCCTGGAATCGAATCTGCGCGAGTCCTTTCATCGCGACGTCGGACTTGGTTCTCAATTCCGCCGGCGCTCCGGAGAACTTCTCGCCGAACCAGTCTTCGTTCGCACTGCCTGCGAAGTCCCATACCTGCTCCATCGGCGCCTTCATGTCGATGCGCGCGGCCTCTTCGGGGGATGCAGCCTTGATGCGATCGATCATCTGGGCGATCGCCTGCAGATGGCGGGCGGACCAGTAGGTCATCGCGAACAGCTGGTGCGCCCCCATCGTCTCCGGCGCGCCAGCCTTGGCCTGGTACTGCGCGCCGAGCGCCAGCGCATGCGACAGCGATTCTTCCGCCTGGGGAACGGCGTCATCCAGGATGGACTGCAGGTAGTAGGAGTCGACGGCCGGGTCCAGCGACAGGCCCGAGGCATCGTCCAGGTCGGACGCAAGCTTGGACATGGCGTCGATGCTGGCCTGGATCGTCTGTTCGTCGGCACCCAGGCCAGCGGCCGTGACCGCGGCGAGAGAATCGTCGGCGCCCTGCACGCCGGACGCCGCGTGTGCCGCGAGCGGACTGGCTCGCAACGTCGCCAGCGCCGCCTTTGCGGCCGTCACGTCGGGCTGCTTGATCTCGCCGGACAACAGCGCCATGCGCTGCGCTCGCAATGCCGCCAGGCCGTCGTCGGTATGCGTCGTCGCTTCGAGCCCCACGAGTTCGAGCGAGACGGCGTCGCGCTCGCGCGCGCCCGTCGTGTAGAAGTTCCACGCCAGCAAGGCGATGGGAATGGCGAAAGCGGTCGAGATCAGACCCGCCTTCGCCTTGAAGTCGAGGTGGCGGAAGACCCGCACGCCGATGGCCATCGGGCCGTGGTATCGAAAGAACTCGCGCACGTCTTGTCCTTGAGATCAGATTGCTGTTGGCCATGCAGGCCTGGCCGCGCTCGCAGCCGTCGCATGCACGACGGTGCGTTCACTGGCGGACGACGACCTTGACGGTATCGTCCGCGCTGCCCGACTGGATGTAGCCGATGGCGTTCTTGTTGGCGGCGACGGCCTTCTTGACGTCCTCGTCGGAAGCCGCCGTCTTGGGAGGCAAGGCCTTGCCGGTGAAGACGTTCTGCGCCCACAGCGACTTGAGCGCGCCCTGGCCTTTTCCCACGATCGCCGCGTCGAAGTCGGACCGCGACGAGTTGTCCTCGGGCAGGTCGAGGGCCGCGATGGAGCCGCCGTTGGGCCATGTCCTCGAGTCCCCCTGGTAGATCTTGGCGACCAGGGCCTTGTCGATCGCGTTGTCGTTGGCCTTGTTGACGATCACGACGATGCCGCCCGCGAACGCGACTGCCGGAACGAGGCATGCCGACAAGGTCGCGCCGAAGAGGAGGGTGCTGATTTTCATGATGGCAGTGTTCATGGCGTGCTCAGAACTGGAAGTCGGCCGAGACGAGCATGAGGTTCCATGCCTTCTTGCCGTTGCCGGGCGTGACGCTGCCCTCGGCGACCGGCAATCCATAGCCATTGTTGAAGTGGTTCTCCAGCTTCAGGCCGAGGGAGTCGTTGATCCGGTAGTTGATGCCGGCGACCCAGGTGGCCTCCTCGTACGACGGATCGCCGCGCAGGCGCCGGTCGGTAACCACGTAGTCATGGCGCACGTAGGGCTTCCAGTGTTCCGTCAATGCGTACGCACCTTGCACGTACCACGCGTCGGAGGTGACTCCCAGCAATTTGTGCGCGGCATATTCCGCCTTGATGTCCCAGGCGTTGGCGAGGTAGCCCGCCGAGAGAATGCCCCGATCTTCGTCGGACAGGGTGCCTGTGGCGAGGGACTGGACCTGCGTACGAAGGGCTGAAACCATGAAGGTGACTCCGTCCAACGGCGGGCGGTAGGTGGCGCGTCCGCCGAAGGCGCGACGATCCCGAGTGACGATGTCGGGATCGTTGTCGTAGACGTTGCCCCCATAGGCCTGCCACAGCACATGTCCGCCCGCGATGTCCTGCTCGTAGTCGATGCCGACCCCTTGGTAGGAGTCGTGGACCATGTCCGCGGCCTCCTGGTACAGCGAGGGCTCCAGTGCTGCGGGCTGCAATGGCTTGGCGTCGATGATCTCGTTGTAGAAGCCGAGAGGCAATTTGACGCGCCCGACATGCGCTCGAACGTTGTCGGTCAGCTCATAGTCGACGAAGATCCAGGTGAAGGATGTGCCCTCGGTCGACGTGTCTTCGAGCTGCGCCCAGAGCTTGCTCTTGTCCGTGAGCGTCGCAGTCAGGACGAGCCCCAGGAAGTTGTTGTCCCAGGTGCCGTGCTTGTCGGCGCCCAGGTAGCTGTTCGCCGACGACTGCGCATAGTCCTGGTAGCCGTAGCCGTGCAAGTCGATGCGGTCGCCAAGTTCGACCGCTTGGGCGGCGCCAGGGGGGATGGCGCCAAGGAGCGCCAGCGCGCCGGAGGCGCAAAGCAGGCGCAGTCTTGCTTTTGTCATGTTGATTCCGATGGTGTCGTGTTGGGCCGGCTCGTCCGCGGCACTTCCACGACGAGGTGGCGGCGCTGGCGAGCTCCCAGGACTTCGACATCAATTGCCTGCGCTTTAGTTATTTATGACGAATTAAGTCATAAACGCCAAGCACTGGAATCAAAATGATTTCGCGATGAAGTCTCCAACACGACAACTTCGGGGTGGCAGGTTCGTCCTGGGTCGTTCCCTGAAGACGACGTGGACGGGGCCGCGTCCGGGCTGGCCATTGGCCGACGCGCGCGCGCGACTGCAGGTCGCGCGTCGTGGGCGTTCAAGGCAAGGGGTCAGGCCTTCGCGGCGCTCGCACGACGAAGAAGAAGCGCCGCCAGTCGTTCCTGGTCGACGGGTTTCGACAGGAAGTGCACGCCGGGCAGGAGCCGTCCGCGCGACGCCAGGTCCGAAGGCGACAGCGAGGACACCGCGATGATGGTCGACGGCGACTGCGCGCTTTCCTCGGCGAGCGCCCGGATCATCTCGAAGCCGTCCATGTGCGGCATGTTGACGTCGGTAATCAGGATGTCGGGCATGGCCTTGCCCGCTCGGAGCAGGGCCTGGAACCCGTCCGTCGCGAGATCGATCGCGGAATCTGGCGATGTCCGTCGAACGAACGCCACCATCAGCTCGAGATCGAGGGGGTCGTCGTCGACGATCAGGATGCGGTGAAGGTTCGCGGCGGTCGCTGGCTCGGCCCCCACCTCGCTGGATTGCGTCCTGAACAGCGCCTCGGCGCTTTCAGCATCGATGCGTCGATGGCCGCCCAGCGTCTTCCAGGCTTTCAGCCGGCCCGCATCGACCCAACGCTGGACCGTCTGCAAGGAGACGCCGAGCCGCCTGGCGACCTCGATGGTTGTATAGGAGCGAAATTCGGCGGGCACGATAGACCGGTAGGGCGACTGGCAGACGGCGAGCGCGCACAGGCGTACGCTGTATTCGCGAGAGCTTGGAGTATAGGTGCCGACCCTCGCGCAGATGCCGGAGATGTGGATAACTCCCGACATACCGATGAGAAGGCGCAGCGCAAGATGGCTTGCTGACCAAGCGAACTCGACCTTCCATCGACGGCAGCTTCGATTTGAATGAAATCGAGGCCAGCTCGCGACAGGGCGTGTCGCTGGAACGACCTCTTCCGCGAAGAATCTCAGCGCCGAAGCCTTGAGCATGTCGGTAGCAACGCCCCCAGAGGCAAGAGGAATCCGCTTGGATCTGCTGTCCTTTCTTGGTCGAAACGGCTACCTGCCGCACGGCTACTGCTTCACCTGGTCGCCAGGGGTGCTGTGGTCGATGGTCGTGGCCGATGCGGCCGTGGCGTTGGCGTACTTCTCGATCCCGCTCGGCATCCTTGTCTTCATGCGCAAGCGGCCGGACGCGAAGTTCCACAGCGTGGCGTTGCTCTTCAGCGCCTTCATCTTCGCGTGCGGCGTCACGCACCTGATGGACATCTGGACGATCTGGAAGCCCGACTACGGACTCCAGGCGCTGACCAAGGTCGTGACGGCCCTGATTTCCGTGGCGACGGCGATCGCGGTCTGGCGATTGATCCCGGCGGCATTGAAGATCCCGCGCGCCGACGACATGCGCTCTGCCATCGTGGCGTTGGAGCGCGAAGTCGGCCAGCGCAGGAGCGCGGAGGAGCACGTCGCCGACATCGAACAGAACCTGGCCCTGACGCTCGCAAGCATCGATGCCGGTCTCATCACGACGGATCTGCGGGGCAACGTCGTGAAGATGAACGCCGTCGCCGAACGCATCACGGGCTGGAGCCAGGCGCAGGCGACGGGCCACTCCTATTGGGAGGTCTTCGAGTACCTGGATCGCCCCGACTACGGGCATGGGAAGAACATTGTCCAGGTCGCCGCGGAAAGGGGCTTCACGGTCGAGACCTCGCACCGCGTCATCGCCGTGTCGCGGGAGGGGGGTCGAACGCCGGTCGAGGTCAACGCGGCGTTGACGATGGGCGACGACGGTGCGGTCCGCGGCGTGCTTGCCGTGCTGAAGGACATGACGCGCATGAATCGCGCCGAGGAAGATGCCCTGCGCCTGGCTGCCATCGTGGAATCTTCCGGCGACGCCATCATCGGCAAGACGCTGGACGGTCGGATCACCAGCTGGAATGCCGGGGCCAGACAGCTCTTCGGATACACCGCGGCGGAGGCGATCGGCCGGTCCGTGCGGATGCTTCTGCCACCGGATCGCATGGACGAGGAAATGCGGATCCTGGCCGACCTCGTGGACGGCCAGGTGGTGCCCGCCTTCGATACCGTGCGCCTGGCCAAGGGCGACAGGCCCGTCGACATCTCGGTGACCATTTCGCCCATCCGCGACGCGCAAGGCCTCGTCGTCGGCGCCTCGAAGATCGCGCGCGACATCTCCGAGCGACGCAGGACGCTGGCGGCGCTCGGCGAAAGCGAAGCGCGACTCCGGTTCGCCCTGGAGGTGGCGCAGGTGGGCGATTGGGATCTGGATCTCAAATCCGGGAATGTTCGTCGGTCCATCCGGCACGACCGCTGTTTCGGATATGACAGCCTGCGGCCCGAATGGAGCATCGCCACCTTCCTGGCCCATGTTCATCCGCAAGAGCGCGACGACGTCGCGCTCAGCTACCGGCAGGCGCTCCTCAAGGGAATCGACTGGGATGCCCGGTGTCGTGTCGTCTGGCCGGACGGCAGTCTTCACTGGATCCACATCCAGGGCAGCACGCGCTACGAAACCGGGAATCCCGATCGCATGCTCGGCATCGTGTCGGACCTGACCGAGCAGAAGTTCGCCGAGGACACCCGGCTGCTGACCCAGAAGCTCGAGAGCGAGAACCGGCAGATCCAGGAGGCGAACCGGCTGAAGAGCCAGTTCCTCGCCAACATGTCGCACGAACTCCGATCACCCTTGAACGCGATCATCGGGTTCTCGGACCTGCTCTATACGGAGAATCCGCCGATCGAGGCTGCCAAGCAGCATCAGTACATCGGGCACATCCGCACGAGTGGACGTCACCTTCTTCAACTGATCAACGATGTGCTCGATCTGTCCAAGGTGGAGTCGGGAAAATTCGAGTTCTTTCCGGAACAGGTCGAACTTCCAGCGCTGATCAACGAAGTCGTCACGGTGCTGTTCACGCAGATCCAGCGCAGGCGCCTGAAGGTCGAAGTCGAGGTCGAAACGGCCTTCCACCGGGTCGCCATCGACCCGGCACGCCTGAAGCAGGCGCTGTACAACTATCTTTCGAACGCGATCAAGTTCACTTCGGAGTACGGCCGGATCGACGTTCGCGTGGTGGCGCACAGGGAAGGCTTCTTCCGGATCGAAGTCGAGGATACCGGCGTCGGCATTGCAGAAAGCGATCTGCCGCGATTGTTCGTGGAGTTTCAGCAACTCGATACCAGCTACACCAAGCGGCATCAAGGGACCGGCCTCGGGTTGTCGTTGACCCGGCGCATGGTCGAAGCGCAGGGCGGCTCGGTCGGGGTGCGAAGCGTGCTCGGACAAGGGAGCGTCTTCTGGCTCACGCTACCCGTCTCTCCCGAGGTCTTGAACACCGGGACGGTCGAGGGCGGCCCGACACCGGGCTCGCAGGGCGTCCAGTGGCTCGTGATCGAAGACAACCCGGAAGACCAGGCGCGCATCGCCCGGGCGTTGACCGAGTCCGGCTACCCGGTGGATGTCGCGTCCAGCGTCGAGCAGGCCTTGCTTCGCGCAGGTCAAAAGGGCTACGACGTCGTCTCCCTCGATTTGATGAGCGGCTCTCCAGGCGGCCTGGACGTCCTGGCGGAGATACGAGGACGATGGCGCGGCAATGCGTCATCCGTGGCAGCCATCACGCTCAATTCCCGTACCGCCGGCACGGCCGCGTTCGCGATCGCGGATGTGTTGACCAAGCCACTGCGCGCCGAGGAGATCGTCTCGGCGCTCCGGCGGTTCGGCCTGGTGAACCGGCTCGACGTCAAGGTCATGGTCATCGACGACGACCCGGCCGCCTTGTCGCTCATGCGCGCCACGCTCGACGATTGCGGCGTGTCGTCCGTGTCGTTCCTCGACGGGCGCCAGGCCCTGCGTGAGCTGGACGAGCATGCGCCTGCCGCGATCGTCCTCGACCTTCTGATGCCCGGCTTCAGCGGGTTCGAGGTGCTCGACGAACTGCGCGCCAGTGCCCGGTGGCGGGACGTCCCGGTATTCATCTGGACCAACATGGTGTTGTCCGACTCCGAATACGACCTGTTGGCGCTCTCGGCCGCCACCATCCTGCGCAAGGGCGGCGGCGGCGTGGAATTGCTGCTGGAGAGGCTGCGCCGCTGGCGGCCGATGAAGAACCTGCACGAAGGAAACCTGACATGAACGCAGCGCGAATCCTCGTTGTCGACGACAACGTGATCAACATCGAACTGGCGACGCACGTCCTCGAACGCGAAGGTTTCGTCGTGGAGGGCGCCTCGGATGCAGCCGCGGCCACCTTGAGCGTCCAGAGGTTCGAGCCTGACTTGATCCTGATGGACATCCAGATGCCCGGCATGGACGGCCTCGAACTGTCCCAGCGCCTGAAGAGGGAGCCGTCGACCTGGCATGTCGTCATCATCGCCTTCACGGCCTATGCGATGAAGGGTGACGAGGCCAAGATGCGCGCTGCGGGATGTGATGGCTACATCCCCAAGCCGATCGATGTCTCGACGTTTGCCAGCCACGTGCGGGCCCACCTGAAGGTCGGTGCCACTTCTTGACGCGACGTCCGACGTCCATGACTGGACGGGTCATCGCCGCATCAATCCGGCTGCTCGGTGATCTTCGCAGACTCGCCAGCAGCAACGGCGAGCTGCGGACCGCCAACGCGAGGCTCGAGCAGCGGGCCGCAACGCACGCGCGCGAACTGCGCGAAGCCAACCTGATCGTCCAGAACAGTTCGACGATCCTCTATCGCATGGAGGCGTCGCCTGCGTTCACGCTGACCTACATCTCGCCCAACATCGCCCAGTTCGGGCTCGATCCTGCTCGGCTGGTCGCGGATCCGGATTGGGCGGCCGCGCTGATCGCGGAGGCCGATCTCGAGCGCGTGGTGCAGGCCATGCGCAGCCTGCTCTCCGGATCTACCGAGGGGCTGTCGATCGAATACCGCGTGCGCACGACTCGAGGCCCCGATCGATGGGTGGAGAACCGTTGCCTGATCGTCCGCGACGAACTTGAAAACGTCGTGGAGATCGAAGGCATCGTCTTTGACGTGACGGCCCGCAAGGAGGCGCAGCTGGCGCTCAGGCAGCGCGAGGCTTTCACGCGTGCCATCCTCGACTCGGTCTCCGTCGAGATCGCCGTGCTGGACCGAGACGGCCTGATCGTCGCCGTCAATGCGCAGTGGCGACGTTTCGCGGCGCTGAACGCGGCAGAGCCCGGACGTGCCGTCCCCCGCACGGACGTCGGGTCCGACTATCTCGCGGTCGCGGTGGATGTCGGGGGCGCCGACGGTGATGGATCCGCGGCCGGCGCCGGCATTCGCGACGTGCTCGGCGGCAGGCTTTCGGAGTTCGCACTGGACTACGCCTGCCACTCGCCGCAGCAGGAACGCTGGTTCAGGATGAATGTCACGCCGCTGGGTCCGGTCGGGGCGGGGGTGGTGGTGACGCACGAGGACATCACGGCGCGCCGTGCCATGGAAGGCGAGCTGCGCCGCAGCAACGAGTTGCTGAGCACGGCGCTCGAGACGTTGCCGTGCGGCATCTGCGTCTTCGACGCCGGCGCTCGCCTGGTGGCATGGAACGAGGAGTACGTGCGCCTGCTGGACCTCCCGGACGAATTGTTCCAATCGCGACCGCCGTCGCTGGAGGAGGTGGTGCGCAGTCTCGCCACTCGGGGCGAATACGGGCAATGCGATGTCGAAGACAAGGTGCGAGAGGTCGTCCACCGCGTCATGACCGTCCCTGCCCATCATTTCGAGCGCGTCAGACCGGACGGTTCGACCCTCGAGGTTCGCGGTGCGGGGATGCCCGGGGGCGGGCTCATCGCGACGTTCACCGACATCAGCGCCCGCCGCAACGCCGAGGCGCTCGCGCAGCGAAGCACGCGCCTGCTCGGCGACGCGATCGAGACCATCGCCGAAGCGTTCGTGCTGTTCGGGCCGGATGGACGCCTGACCTATTGCAATGAGAAGTACCGTGCCCTGTTCGGCAGCCTTTCGAAGCTCGTGGTGGCAGGCGCATCGTTCAGTGACCTGTCGCAGATCTCGGAGTCCTCCGGGATGTTCGTCGCACCGGACGGCGTCGATGAACGGGCCGGCGGGGCAGTGCCGCACGACGGCCCCGCCAACGGCGTCCGGCTGCGGCGCCTGGTGGATGGCCGGATCCTGCGCTCCCACGATCGCGCGATGCGCGACGGCCACACTGTGCGCATGCTGGTGGACGTCACCGAGCACCTGCGTGCCACCGAGGCGGCGGAGCAGGCGTTGCAGGCCAAAGGCCAATTCCTGGCCAACATCAGCCATGAGGTCCGAACGCCGATGAACGCGGTACTGGGCCTGCTCACCTTGCTCAAGCGCACGGAGCTGACCGCCAGGCAGCGGGACTACGTGACAAGAACGGACGGTGCGGCGCGCGCCCTGCTCGGCGTGCTCAACGCGGTACTGGATTTCTCCAAGTTCGAATCCGGGGCGATGCAACTCGACCTGCATCCATTCGAGATGGAGACGGTGTTGCGGGAACTGTCCTTGATCGTTTCGGCCAACGTCGGAACGAAGTCCCTGGACGTCAGATTCGACATCGATCCGGCGCTGCCTCACATCCTGCTTGGCGATTCCGTTCGCCTCCAGCAGGTGCTGGTGAACCTGCTCGGCAACGCGATCAAGTTCACGGACGCCGGAATCGTGGAACTGGCGATGCGCGTCGTCGAACGCAGCGACGATTCCGTGATGCTGAAGGTGCAGGTCAGCGATACGGGGATCGGCATCGCTCCGGAAAACCACCTGCGCATCTTCAAGGGCTTCACGCAGGCCGAGGCCTCGATCACGCGACGCTTCGGGGGAACCGGCCTCGGGCTGGCGATCTGCAGCCGCCTGGTCGACCTCATGGGGGGCGCGCTGACGGTCGAGAGCGATGTCGGCGCGGGCAGCCGCTTTGGTTTCGCCATCCGGTTGGAGGCCCCGGTGGCCGCACGGGAGCACGCGACGCCTGGTCGCCGCGCGCCGTTGCGTGCATTGCTGGTCAGCGACGACATGCCGGCGGGCGAAGCCGCGGCCCGCATGGCGCGCTCTCTCGGCTGGGCCATAGAACCTTGTACTGACGGCCTGGATTCGCTGCATGTGCAACATGCTGCGCATTCCGCGCTCGCCTGCGACCTCGCGCTGATCGACTACCCGCTGACGGGCTCGATCGGCCGGGCGCTGCGAGCGCATGTGGGTGCGCGGATATTTCCTGCCACGCTTCCCCTGCTCATGATGGGTTCGCTCGACGACAGGGAACGCCTGTGGGAGCGGGATCCGGCCGATCTGCGAGCGAGGGAGCTGTTCGTCGTGAAGCCGTTCACGGCGCGCATGATGGAGGAAGCGGCGGACTTCCTCTTGGGCGCGCCTGCGGCCAGGCAGGCCGGGGTCGTCGACCTCCGGCGTCTTTCCGGCATGCGACTTCTGGTCGTGGAGGACAACCCGACCAACCAGCTCGTGGCGCGCGAACTGCTGGAGGCGGAGGGCGCCGATGTCGTCGTTGCTGGCGACGGCGAGCGGGCGCTCGAGGCCTTGTGGCGCAGCGACATCGCGTTCGACGCCGTGCTCATGGATCTGCAGATGCCCGTGATGGACGGTTTCACCGCGACGCGACGGATCCGGGCGGAACAGGCGCATGCGGGGTTGCCGATCGTCGCGATGACGGCGAACACCTCGCCCACCGATCGGCAGGAGTGCCTGGCCGCGGGCATGAACGCGCACGTCGGCAAGCCGTTCGACTTGAATGAGCTCGTCGTGCTGCTGCGGCAACTGGCAGGTCTGAGTGGCGAGGCAAGTCCGGTGGCCGCGCGGCTGGACCCCGGGCCGGCCGCGGCGGCGGCGCTTGCCCGAAGACAGGGCGTCGCCCTGGGCGAAGCCCTGGCGCGACTCAATGGCAACACACGGCTCTACGTCGAGTTGTTGTCATCGTTCGTTGCCCGGATGCCGGATGCCATTGCCGAGCTGAACCTCACCCGGCAAGAGGGTCAGCGGCCCCAGGCGTCGCGACTGCTGCATGCCATCAAGGGCCTTGCCGGCACGCTGGGTCTCGCGCGGATCGCGCTGGAGGCCGCCAGGGCGGAGGCGGCGTCCCTCGAGGAAGTGGACGCTTCGTCGTTCAGTGAGGCCATCGCCGGCTTTTGCGCCCTGCTGCGCGATGCACGCCTCGGATTGGCCCAGCTGCTGGCATGCCTCCAGGGCGGCGCGCGGGCGGTGCCATCGGACGCATCGGCCGACCTCGCAGAGGTGGTGCCCGAGTTGCTTCTGATCCTGGAACTGATACGGGGCTCCGACATGGCGTGCATTGCCGCCGTCGCGGACCTCGAGCAGCGGGTCGGCGCGGCCCAGGAAGGTGATTTCGCGCTCCTGGTGGAATCTGTGAACTTCCTGCGCTTCGAAGAAGCCGTCGACCTTTGTGCCGGACTCATCGCACGCTTGACGCAGCGCCGAGGGTAGCCGCCTGATCTTGAGAACAAATGCGCCGGCGCCGGTCTCATTTAAAACATCCAAAACATCTAAAACTACTAAAGTGGTTATGTTGGACGCCGAAAAACAGGCACCTTCTCATTCGTCGGAGCGAGCCCCCATGTACATCCAAGCCAGGCCTCTTGAAAACGCCGTGCCGCGTCAGAACCTCGTTCCGAAAGGCCGGAAGCCTTCGAGCGTGCTGCTGGTCGATGACGACATGTTCATGCTGGGCGTGCTCGACGACATGCTGCGGGATTTCGGCGTCACGGGCGTGACGAAGGCGATGGGCGGCATGGCGGCGTTGGCAGCGCTGGACGCGATGGCGGTGCCACCGGAACTGGTCATGTGCGACCTCAACATGCCGGGCGGCGACGGCTTCCATTTCATGGAGGAGCTGGGCGCGCGGTCCTTCAGGGGTGCCGTCGTCCTGATGTCGGGCATGAACCTTCGCACGATGCACTCGGCCACCCTGATGGCCAGGTTCCACCGCCTCAAGGTGGCAGGTTCCCTGGGCAAGCCGATCAGTGCGTCGGCCCTGGGAGCGGCGCTTGGCAATCTGGCCTGAGGCAGGAACAGCGCGATGCACGCCGAACGCAACGCCATTCCCGCAGAGATGCCGACCCTGCTGATCGTCGATGACCAGCCCATCAATGTGCGGGCGATGCACCAGGCCTTCGCTTCGGACTACCGCGTGCTGGTGGCGACCAGCGGCGCCGACGCGTTGCGGATCTGCCGCGAGCGGCTTCCTGACCTGATCCTGCTGGACGTGGTGATGCCGGAGGTCGGCGGACACGAGGTGTGTCGCCAACTCAAGTCCGATCCCCGCACGCGTGACATCCCGATCATCTTCGTCACGGCGCAGGACGAGCCCAGCCAGGAAATGCTGGGTCTCCAGCTGGGAGCCGTCGACTTCATCGGCAAGCCGGTGAACCCGGCCGTGATGCGAGCTCGTGTCCGCACGCATCTCGACCTTCGCCGTGCCGCCCAGCGCCTGGTCGCGTTGAACGGCACCCTGGAGGCCCGCGTCGCGGAACGCACGCGCGACCTCGAAGCGGCATTGCAGGCGGCGGACCGCGCCAACCAGGCGAAGAGCCAGTTCCTGTCCAACATCAGCCACGAGATCCTCACGCCCATCAACGGCGTCGTTGGAATGACCTACCTGGCGCTGCGGGCCGACCCGGCGCCGGCACTGCGCGACTGCCTGGACAAGATCGGCCTGTCAGGCCAGCACCTGCTCGAGCTCGTCGAGGACATGCTGGACTTCTCCAAGCTGGTTTCGAGCGAGATCGTGCTCGAAGACATCGAGTTCGAGCTGGCTGACGTGATGAACGGCGTGGCCAGCCAGACAGCCGCTGCCGCGCGCGCCAAGGGCCTGAAGATCTCGTTCGAAGTGGACCCGCTGCTCGCGGGACTGTTTCGCGGTGATCCGTTGCGGATCGGCCAGGTGCTGATCAACTATGTCGGCAATGCGACCAAGTTCAGCACGTCCGGGCAGATCCGGGTCGCCGCGGCGCGGCTCTCCTGCGAGCAGGATGCCGAGCAGGTGCGATTCGAGGTGCGCGACGACGGCGTCGGCATGCGCGAAAGCGAGCTGGCCGGGCTGTTCGAACCTTTTCACCAGGTCGACGGGTCGTTCGCGAGGCGATTCGGGGGCAACGGCCTGGGACTCGCGACGTGCAAGGAAGTTGCCAAGCTCATGGGCGGCCAGGTGGGCGTGAACAGCCTCGAAGGCGCCGGCAGCACGTTCTGGTTCACGGTGACGCTCCCGAGAGCGGGTGCGGGCATTCCGGGCGGCTCGGACCGCGTGCCGGCAGATCCTCTGCGCGGCGCACGCATCCTGGTTGCCGAGGACAACCTGATCAACCGCCAATTGGCGGCCGGCCTGCTCGAGGCCGCCGGCGCGCTGGTCGATGTCGCCGAGGATGGCCGCCAGGCTGTCGAAAGGGCCCGCCAGGCGAAGTACGACTGCATCCTGATGGATGTGCAGATGCCGGCAATGGACGGGCTCGAGGCCACCCGGCGCATCCGATCCGATCCAGCGACGTGGGCCGTGCGGATCCTCGCGCTGACCGCCAACGTGGGCAGGGAGGATCGAGCTCGATGCATGGATGCCGGCATGGACGACGTCATCGCCAAGCCGGTGATCCCCGCCAATCTCTATGCGGCGTTGCGCAAATGGTTGCCCCCCCTGGCGGGTGCGGCCACGGGCACCGGCGGCGCCGAGGAGGGCGGGATCGCCGATCCGGGCGCGTTCGAGGGGACGGTCGACCTGAGCATCCTCTCGCACAACGTCGGAGGCGACGCGGCACGCTTCCAGCGCTTCGCCAGGTTGTTCATCGACTCGGTGTCGGCGACCCTGGCCGAACTCGACAAGGCCCTGGCCGACGAGGACATGGCGACGCTGGCGGATCTGGGCCATCGGCTCAAGAGTTCGTCCAGGATGGTGGGCGCCCTCGGCTTTGCGGCGATGTGCCAGCGCCTCGAAGACATGCGCGACGACGCGACCCTGCTGCAGGCCCGCAGCGTGGTCGACCAGATGCCGGGACTCCTGGCCCTGGTGAGCGCGCAACTCGCGAAAGGCCTGGCGTGAATCCCGACGTCCAAGGACGCGCCGGCACCGGTTCTGCGCGCCTGGGGAGCTCGTCGCTGGACATGTTCCTGGCGCTGTTGCTGGCGGCATTCGGCCTCGCGCCGATCGTCCTCGGGCCGAGCCTCACGCTGGCGTCGGTGGAATGCGCTTGCGTCGCGTGCGGATGGGCCCTGGCGTGGCGGTCGACGCGTCTGCGACGCCGACTTCGGGTTGCGCTGGGCGTCGATCCTTCTTCGCAAGCGGAGCCGCAGCAGCGCGGCGTGGCCGCCGGCCTGTCCCGGTTGCTGGTGGGTGTGCTGCCGGTATGGCTGCATCACGTCGACTGCGTGCAGGACCAGACGCGCGACGCCATCGACCAGTTGGCGCGCAGTTTTTCGGCGATCAACGGACGATTCGAGGTCGCGGGCTTCCAGGGATCCGTGAACCCCGAGCGAGACGCAGAAGAGGGGCGCCTCGGCCTGCGGGTACTTTGCGAACGTGAACTCCAGCCGGTCGTCTCGTCGATGGCCTCGATCCTGGATGGCAAGGCCGCGCTCGTGGACAGCGTCAACAGCCTGGCCGCGGCGACAGGCGAATTGGGCGACATGGCCAGCGCGGTGACCCGGATCGCGGCTCAGACGAACCTGCTCGCGCTGAATGCTGCCATCGAAGCAGCGCGCGTGGGCGCCGAGGGTCGCGGATTTGCGGTCATCGCCAAGGAGATCCGCGAACTGTCGCAGGTCTCCGCCGCAACCGGAAAGCAGATCACCGACCGGATCGCCAGGGTCTCCACCGTGATGAGCGCGACGGTGTACGCCGCCACTCATGCGGCCACAAACGACAAGACCGTCATCGAGCTGTCTTCGAGCGTCGTGGAGGACGTGTCGACGCACGTGCGGGCGATGAGCGTCGAGACGGAGAACATGCGAACGCAGGGCAACGTGATCCGCTCGGAAGTCGAGAGTCTGCTCGTGAGCCTGCAATTCCAGGACCGCGTGAGCCAGATCCTCTCTGTCATCGACGCCGACATGAAGCGACTCTGCGAGGTGGTGACCAACGACCAGCCGATTCCAGACTCCGGCGCATGGCTTGCAGGGCTGCAGGAACGCTACACGATGGACGACCAGCGCCAGCCTGCTGGCCAGGCAGCGAACGGCCGAGGCGTCTCTTCGGCGGTCGCCGAAGTGACCTACTTCTGAGCACACAGGGAAGGAATTTCGATGGCCAGGACCATTCTCATTGTCGACGACTCGAGCTCGCTGCGGATGGTGGTCCGCCTGGCGCTCGCCAACGCGGGCTACGACGTGCTCGAAGCCGCCGATGGCCAGCAGGGCCTGATCCAGCTGGAGAAGGCCGCCAAGGTGAACCTGATCGTCAGCGACGTCAACATGCCCAACATGGACGGCATCACGTTCGTGACCCAGGTCAAGACGCATGCGCGCCACAAGTACATCCCGGTGATCATGCTGACCACCGAGGGCCAGGATGCGAAGAAGGAGCAAGGCCGGGCTGCAGGCGCGCGTGCCTGGATCGTGAAGCCGTTCAACCCGCCTCAGCTGCTGGACGCGGTGTCCAAGCTGATCACGCCGTGAGCGCCGCCGTGAACACGTTTCTGTCATTGCCGCCCGAGCTCACGATCTACACCGTTGGCGCGCTCCATTCCGAATGGCGAGCTGGCCTGGCCGATGCGCTGGACTCGAAGGCCAAGGGCTCCGAGTGCCGCGTGCGCGGCGACCGCGTCGACGAGATCGATGCCGCGGGAGTGCAACTGCTGCTGTCGCTGAGGAATTCGGTCGTCGCCCACGGCTGCGTTCTCCGGGTCGTCGACCCGAGCGCGCGATTGCTCGCGGCCTGTTCTGCGCTCGGCGCCTCGCTGTTGCTGCTCGACGCCGCCGTGACGGAGACCGCATCATGAGCATCGCCTGCGACGACGACAGCTTCATCAAGGAGGCGCTTCCGGCGTTCATCAGCGAGGCCCACGAGCAGGTCTCGGTCTTCGAGCAGTTGCTGCTGCAACTGGAATCGACACCCGGCGATCGCGAACTGCTGGACGCACTTTTTCGCTGTGCGCATACGATCAAGGGGTCGGCGGGCATCTTCGGACTGGATCGGGTCGTCGCGTTCGCGCACCACGTCGAGACCCTGCTCGACCTGCTGCGCGAGGGCCGCGTCGACCTGACGTCGGAATTGAGCACGCTGCTGCTGCGATCGGGCGACCAGATCCGCACCATCGTGTCCGAGTCGGCCGCGTCGATTGCGCCGACTCACGAGGACGAGTCGCTTCGGCTGGAACTCGTGCGTGAACTCGGCGTCGCCGCCGGGACGCACCTGCCCGTGGCCGTCGATGCGGCTGTCGCCGGACTTGCCGGTCCGTCCCGTCCGGATGCGGTTGCATGGCATGTCTGCGTGGCCTTCGGGGCGGAGACCTTCCGCAACGGAATGGATCCGCTCGCGATCCTGGACTACGTTCGCCGCCAGGGGCACATGGGCTCGCTGGCCTGCAATGCCGATCGGATCCCGGGCATCGAGTCCATCGATCCGGAGAGCTGCCTCCTGGCGTTCGAATTCGACCTCGAGACGGCGAAATCGTTCGCGGACATCGAAGCGGCCTTCGCGTTCGTGCGAGACGATTGTGTCCTGGCGATCACGGCGTGTGCCGATTCCTCCCCCGGGGCGATGTGCGGCGGCGCAAGTGACCCCCGCAGCCTGGATGCGCATGCCGCGCACCTGCCGGTGCCGGTGGAGTCACCCGCGGCGGCCGCGCGTTCGTCGGCGACTCAGCGCAACCCGGCTGACGACAACCGCTTCATTCGCGTGCATGCGGATCGCCTCGACGACGTGATCAACCTGCTGGGAGAACTGGTCATTGCGAGTGCAGGCGCATCGCTGCTCGCGGGGCAGACGCGCCAGCGCCCGCTGATCGAGGCCAACCAGCATGTCACGCGCCTGATCGAAGAGATCCGCAACGGCACGCTGCAACTTCGGATGGTGCCGATCGGGGAGACGTTTGCCCGCTTCCGCCGCGTGGTGCGCGACACCGCGGCCGGACTCGGCAAGGACGTGGCGCTCGAGATCGTCGGAGGCGACACGGAGCTGGACAAGTCGGTGGTGGAACGCATCGCGGATCCGCTCACGCATCTCGTGCGCAACGCGCTGGATCATGGCCTCGAGGCACCCGCCGAGCGCCTGGCCGTGGGCAAGTCCGCCCAGGGGCGCCTGACATTGAGCGCTTGCCACGACGGCGGCGGCATCCTCATACGCATAGCCGACGACGGACGCGGAATCCAGCGCGACAAGGTACTGGCCAGGGCCTGGGAGCGCGGCCTGGTCGAGCGAGGCGTGGTTCCACCCGATGCGGAGATCCTGCGGCTGGTCTTCGAGCCCGGGTTCTCGACGGCGCAGACCATCACGAACCTGAGCGGGCGAGGCGTCGGGATGGACGTCGTCCGGCGCAACATCGAGGCGCTTCGAGGCACCGTGACGATCGCCAGCGAGCCCGGCTCCGGCGCGAGCGTGGAGATCAGGCTGCCCTTGACCCTGGCCATCATCGAAGGCTTCATGGTGTCGGTCGGGCCCTCGAAGTTCATCTTTCCGCTGGACGCCGTCATCGAGGTCATCAAGGGCGCCCAGGGTGCGGCTGCCTGCGGCGGCGCCGAGCGTGGCTGCGTCGATGCGCATGGGCACCTGCTCCCCGTCGTCGACCTGCGGGCGCTGTATGCGCTCGATTCGACGCGGCCGGAGCGCAGCAGCATCGTCGTGATCCGTGCCGGTGGCAGCCGCTACGGCGTCGTCGTCGACGCCTTGCTGGGCCAGCACCAGACGGTCATCAAGCCGCTCGGGCGCATGTTCCGAAGCCTGCGCGGCATGTCGGGCTCCGCCATTCTCGGCAGCGGCGAGGTGGCGCTGATCTTCGACGTGAACTCGCTCGGCGTGCTGGCGGCAGGCAGCACGCCGGATCGACGCTCGAGGCAGGCGCCGCCATGACGACGTCGCCTTCGCTTCAACTTCAGTGCGCCGGCGCGATTGTCCGGCTGACCGCAAGAACATCTTCCCAAAGGGCTTCAACATGAAACTCACCGACCTCAAGATCTCGACCCGGCTCACGCTGGGCTTCGGTACCGTCCTCCTGCTGATGGTGGTCGTGGCGGCCAATGGCTACCGCGGCGTCAGCGGCATCAACGACGCCGTCAACGTCGTCACGGCCGACCGCATACCGAAGTTGCTGGCGGCCAGCGAGTGGGAGCTCAGCGTGATGAAGAGCGGACGCGCCATGCGAAGTGCGCTGATCCTCGCCGGCCCTGACGCGATCGGCAAGGAGCTCGCGGGGATCGTGGAGCAGCGGCAGGCAAGCCGCAAGGCCGCCGAGCTGTTGTCGAAATCTGTCGTCAGCGAGAGTGGCATCGCGGCGTTGAAGGATGCCTTGGCGACGGGGGAGGCGTACCGCGTCGATGAAGACCAGTTCGTGCAGCTCGCCGGCAAGGGCGACCTGGACGGTGCGCGCAAGCTGCTGATCGAGCATGGTCGACAATCGCAGTCCGCCTACATGGCGGCGATCGAGAAGTTCTCGGACTATGAAAAGGAACGCGTCGCCGAGGCGTCCGCCGAGTCCTCGACCACGCTGGTCAACGCGCGCAATTCGATGCTGCTCCTGGTGGTGCTCGCGCTGGTCGCCGGCGCGGGACTGGCATTCTGGATCACCCGCAACCTGGTGCGTCATGTCGGTGAAGCACTGAAGCTGGCCAGGGCCATCGGCGACGGCAAGCTCGACAACGTCATCGACTCGAGCGGGAAGAGCGAAACCGGGCAACTGCTGGCAGCCTTCGCCACGATGCAGGACAACCTGCGCCAACGCGACATGATCGACGCCGACTTCCGCGGCCAGATCGCCGCGGTCGGCAAGGCCCAGGCGGTGATCGAGTTCGGCCTGGACGGCCACGTGCTGTTCGCCAACCCGAACTTCTGCAGCGCGCTGGGATATTCGCTCGAGGAGATCACGGGCAAGCATCACCGCACGTTCGTCGATCCGGCCTACGCCAACAGCTCGGAGTATCAGCAGTTCTGGGCCAAGCTCAATCGTGGCGAATACGACGCCGGACAATATCGCCGACTTGGCAAGGGCGGCCGCGAGGTCTGGATCCAGGCCAGCTACAACCCGATCCTCGACGTGGCGGGCAAGCCGTTCAAGGTCGTCAAGTACGCCACCGACATCACCGCCGAGAAGCTGCATGCGGCCGATACGGATGGCCAGATCAGCGCCATCGGCAAGGCCCAGGCGGTGATCGAATTCGCGATGGACGGCAAGGTGCTCGGTGCCAACGAGAACTTCCTCAACGCGCTCGGCTACTCGCTGGTCGAGATCAAGGGCCATCATCATTCGATGTTCGTCGATGCCGACCATCGCAACGGCGTCGACTACCGCCTGTTCTGGGAAAAGCTCGGACGCGGCGAATATGACGCGGGGCTGTACAAGCGGACCGGCAAGGGCGGCCGCGAAGTCTGGATCCAGGCCTCCTACAACCCGATCCTGGACATGAACGGCAAGCCGTTCAAGGTCGTCAAGTACGCCACGGACGTCACCAGCGAGGTGAACGCCAACAACATGCTCCGGCTCGCGGTCGACCAGGCGCAGAAAGTCACCTCGGCAGCCCGCAGCGGCGATCTCACGCTGAGGATCTCCCTCGAGGGCAAGAGCGGGCCGATCGAGGCGCTCTGCACGGGCGTCAACTCGCTGGTGGAAATGACGTCGGTCATCTTCGATGATGTCGGACGGGTGCTGGGCGCGTTGGCGGTGGGCGACCTGTCGCAACGCATCGACGGAGACTACGCGGGCACCTTCGGCAAGGTCAAGGACGACGCCAACGCCACCAGCGAAAAGCTTTCGGCCATGATCGAGGATGTCGGCCGCGTGTTCTCCGGCCTGGCCGACGGTGACCTGACCCAGCGCATCACGCGCGACGCCGAGGGCATCTTCGACCAGGTCAAGCAGGATGCGAACGCCAGCTCCGACAAGCTCACCAGCATCATCGAGGAAGTGCGTGCCGCGGCGGACGCGCTCACCGGCGCCGCCAACCAGGTCAGCGCCACGGCGCAGAGCCTGTCGCAATCCGCGAGCGAACAGGCCTCGTCCGTCGAGGAGACGACCGCTTCCATCGACATGATGTCGGCGTCGATCACGCAGAACAGCGACAACGCCAAGGTGACCGACGGCATGGCGACCAAGGCGAGCAAGGAAGCGGGCGAGGGCGGCTCCGCGGTCACGCAGACCGTGGCGGCGATGAAGCTGATCGCCCAGAAGATCGGGATCGTCGACGACATCGCCTACCAGACCAACCTGTTGGCGCTCAACGCGGCCATCGAGGCTGCGCGCGCCGGCGAACATGGCAAGGGCTTCTCGGTCGTGGCAGCGGAAGTTCGCAAGCTGGCCGAGCGCAGCCAGGAGGCGGCCAAGGAAATCGGCGATCTCGCCAGCAACAGCGTGGCCACGGCGGAGCGCGCAGGCAAGCTGCTCGACGAGATCGTGCCTTCGATCCAGAAGACCTCGGAACTCGTGCAGGAGATCGCGGCGGCGTCGCAGGAACAGAGCCAGTCGGTGACGCAGATCGGCGGTGCCATGGGCCAGCTGAGCAAGGCGACGCAGCAGAACGCGTCGGCCTCCGAGGAACTCGCCGCGACCTCCGAGGAGCTGTCTGGCCAGGCGGAGCAACTGCAGCAATCCGTCGCCTTCTTCAACCTGGGTGCGGACACTCCGCCGGTCCGCAATGCGCGCGGCAACATCGACGCCGCGCCAAGGCTGCGCGCCGTATCGCCCGCCGTGGCTCGCTCGAAGGAGAAGGCCGGTGCGGTCGCGTCGCGAGGCGTCGCTGGCGTGCGGGCTTCCGGCGTCGCAGGCTCGGCCAGCGGCAATTTCCGGCCCTATTGAGCGATCATCATGAGCAACGTTGCCAACGATGCAGGCAAGGCCGAGGCGCCTGCGCAATTCCTGACCTTCACGCTCGGTTCCGAGCTGTTCGCGATGGATATCCGTACCGTGCGCGAGATCATCCAGATGTCGGCGATGACCACGGTCCCGCTGATGCCTTCCTTCGTGCGCGGCGTCATCAACCTGCGTGGGGCGGTGGTGCCGGTGATCGACCTCCATGCCCGATTCGGGAGACCTTCGGCCGCCCTCGGGAAGAAGACCTGCATCGTCATCTTCAACGCGGTTCGTGCGGGCGAACGTGTCGAGCTGGGATTGCTTGTCGATGCGGTGAGCGAGGTGATCGACATCGCGGGCGACCAGATCGAGCCACCGCCCAATTTCGGCGCCAGTGTGCGGCGCGACTTCATCCGGGGCATGGGCAAGGTGGGCAGGGCCTTCGTCATCATTCTCGAACCCGAGCGCGTGTTCGACGTGGACGAGATGGCCGAGCTTTGCGAGTCGAAGTTCAGCGCGCTCGCGGCCTGAGGAGGCATGGCCATGCTCGCCTTGCAGGAAGCCACCTATCGCGGCATCTCGTCGCTGATGCATGACGCCATCGGACTGTCGCTGGGTGACAGCAAGCTGCCCCTGGTGTCGTCCCGCCTCGCGTCGCGCATCCAGCGCCTGGGACTGGGCGGATTCGAAGACTATCTGGAGTTGATCGCCAGCGACGACGACGACGGCGAGTTCCAGGTCGCGGTCGACCTGCTCACCACCAACGAGACCTACTTCTTCCGCGAGCCCGCGCATTTCGAGCTGCTGGAGCAAATGCTGCCGGCCGAGCGGCCACGATCCGTATCCATCTGGAGCGCGGCGTCATCCTTTGGCGACGAGGCCTTCAGCATCGCGATGCTGCTGTCGGACATGCAACAACACGGCCGCCTGGGCGACGACTGGTCGGTACTCGGAACGGACATCAGCGATCGCGTGCTGCGCAGTGCCAGCAACGCCACCTATCCCGCCGACCGGCTTCGCAACGTGTCCGAGCCACGCCTGAAGCGCTACTGCCTGCGGGGCGAAGGCGAATCCGAAGGGCTCATCCAGATCCAGGCCAGGTTGCGCGATCGAGTTCGGTTCGGCCAGCTCAACCTGTGCGAGGACGTCGGCGACATCGGCATGTTCGACGTCGTCTTCCTGCGCAACGTGCTCATCTATTTCGATGCGGCCACCAAGCGCGCCGTCGTCGATCGGGTACTGACCCGTCTGCGTCCGGGCGGTCTTCTGTTTCTCGGCACCGCGGAGGGGCGGGTCGCCTGCGACACCGCGCTTCATCCGCTGGCACCGGGCGCCTTCCGGAAAGCCTCCGGCGATCCTGGCAGGACTGCCAGATGACGAACGCGAGGTCGGTTGCGGCACCGGTGGTCAAGGTTCTGCATCCCGGTGACGTGGCCTGTGGCGCCGAGGGCGACCGATTCGAGACGCTGCTGGGATCGTGCGTGGCCATCATCCTGACGGACCCGCGGCGCACCCTCGGTGCGATGTGCCACATCGTCCATTCGCGGCGGCCCGGTGGCGAGGGTCATGTGTCATCGGCCTACGCGGGTGCAGCCCTGGCGACCCTGTTCGCGTTGCTGCGTGCGCGCGGCCTGAATCCCGCTCTTTGCGATGCCTGGGTCGTCGGAGGAGGCAACATGTTTCCCGCGCTTGCTCCGCATGGGCATGTGGGCGACGACAACGTGCGGTGGGTGCTCGGGGCCCTCGAGGCGCACGGCATCCGCCTGTTGTCCAGCGATGTCGGCGGAAACGCCTATCGGCGCCTTGCCTGGACGGTCGGGCGCGCGGATCCCGAAGTCGAGTCGGTGCAGGTGTGATCGCATCATGACCATCAAGGTGTTCGTCGTCGACGATTCAGCGATCGTCCGGCAGACGCTGCTTCATCTGCTGCTGGGCGACGCCGACGTGCAATCGGTGGGCAGTGCACCGAACCCACTCATTGCGGCGCCGCTCATTCGCAAGGCGCAACCGGACGTCTTGCTGCTGGACATCGAGATGCCGGGCATGGACGGACTGACCTTCCTGCGCCAGATCATGCAGGAGTCCCCGATTCCGACCGTGATCTGCTCCACCCTGACCACGCAAGGAAGCCGCATGGTGCTGGAGGCGCTCGCTGCGGGCGCGGTCGCGGTGGTGGGCAAGCCCAGGCTGGGACTGAAGCAATACCTCGAAGCGTCGCGCCGCGAGCTGATTCAAACCCTGAAGGCGGCCGCTCGATCACGGCCTCGCGCGCGCGCCCCCGTGATCGCGATACGCGCTGCTGCGGAAGTGCCGACGCTGCAGCAGGCGACCGCACGTCCCCATGCCCTGGCCATGAACAAGCCGGTGGTACTCGGGAGTTCCACCGGAGGCACCCAGGCGATCGAGTCCATCCTGATGCGGCTTCCCGCCGACAGTCCGGGCATTGCCATCGTGCAGCACATGCCCGAGAAGTTCACCGAGATGTACGCGCAGCGCCTCGACGGCCTGTGCGCGATGGCCGTGCGCGAAGCCAGGGACGGCGACCGGCTGGAACGCGGCGTGGTGCTGATAGCGCCGGGCGGAAAGCACATGCAACTGCGCAAGGCGGGAGGTCAGTATTTCGCAGTCGTGGCCGACGGCCCGCCCGTCAACCGCCACAAGCCCTCCGTCGACGTGTTGTTTCGTTCGGCTGCCGAATGCGCCGGCAAGGATGCGATGGCGATCATGCTCACCGGCATGGGAGACGACGGTGCGCGCGGCATGGTGCAGATGCACGACCGCGGTGCCCGGACGGTGGCCCAGGACGAGCAGACCTGCGTCGTCTTCGGCATGCCCAAGGAGGCCATTCGACTCGGCGCCGTGGACGATGTCCTGCCGCTCGGGGAGATCGCGGCGGCGATTCTGCGCTTCGACGCGCGCGCCTGAATCGGTTCGTTGGTTGCCTATTTCTTCATTGCAAGGCCGGGCGTCCGAAACAAGCGTCATTCCACTCGCCCATTGGGGCGACCTGGTCATGCGCCTCACCGGTTTCTGCGGCGCAGCCGCGGCGGCGGCGATCGACAGCGGCTAGCGCCGAACACTGCACTGGTGTCCTGAGTCTGGCGCCGGCGCTGTCTGCCGCGCTCCTGTGCGTCGCGGGCGCCGCCTTCATGCTGGCGCGCGGAACTCGCATGTCGCAGGTCGTGCTGACGACCTGCAACGTGGCGTTCGCCGTGCTGCACATCCTGCTGGGTCGCGGAACGATCGAATTCCACTTTGGCGTGTTCCTCCTGCTGGGCCTCACCCTGGTCCAACGCGACCGGCGCCCGGTGTTGTTGACCGCCGGCCTTCCAGAGGCAGTTCGCGCAAGCCCATGCCGCCCTCGACGGCTGCGAGCAGGAAAATTCATTCATTCATGCCGGCAGTCGGAAGCGTGAAACACGGTCCGCCAACGCGTTGGCCTGGTCATGCAGGCTCCTGGCGGCGGCGGCCGTCTGTTCGACCAGGGCGGCGTTCTGCTGGGTCTGCTGATCCAGCGCCTGCAGCGAACTGCCGACGACACGCACCCCCGAGCTTTGTTCATCGGTGCTCGCCAGCACCTCGGACATCAGCAAGTTCATGCGTTCTGCCTTGCCGACCAGCGCAGTCATCTGGCCCCCGGCCTCGTTGACCACCCGTGTCCCTGCCTGAACGCGCTCGACGCTGTCGTTGATCAGGGTCTTGATCTCCTTGGCCGCGCTGGCGGATTTTTGCGCGAGGGATCGGACTTCGCTTGCGACGACCGCAAATCCCTTGCCTTGTTCGCCGGCCCGGGCCGCCTCCACGGCCGCGTTGAGAGCCAGGATGTTGGTCTGGAAGGCGATGCCGTCGATGACGCCGATGATTTCGGAGATCCTGGAAGACGACTCGTGCACCTGGCGCATCGTTTCGATGACCTTCACGATCGTCTTGCCGCCGTCACCCGCCCCGGTGGCATTCTCCCCGGCGAGGTTCGACGCCGCGCGAGTGGTCTCTGCCGTGAGCTGTACCTTGGTCGAGATCTGCTCCATTGTCGAGGCGGACTCTTCCAGGTTCGCTGCCGCCTGCTCGCTGCGCTGGCTCAGATCCATCGACGCGCTGGCGATTTCGTCGCTGGCATGCACCAGGCCGTCCGAAGCGGAACGAACCTCCGTGACGATTCCGCGCAGCGAATGCTGCATCTCGCCCAGGGTGGTCATGAGGCGTGCCGCCTCGTCCTTGCCCCAGGGTCGCGGCACTGTCGTCAGGTCGCCGTCGGTCATCGCCTTCAAGTGGCGCTCCACCTCCGAGAGCCCGCCGCTCATGACGAGGGAGAAACTGTGGAAGAGATACATCGCGACCATCAGCGAGGCGAGGGTGACTGCCATGGTGATGTTTCTCGACAGGATGGCCGACGAGTTGCGAGCCTGCAGGAGCCCGTCCAGAGTGGACAGGCCGTCGGACGAGAACTTGCGCAGCGCATCGACACTGCGTTGTCCCGGTGCGTTCAGGGCCGTCACGCTGCCTGCGAACTGATCTCCGAACCAGAGGCGCGCGCTCTCTTCATGGAACGCCTTGCCTGCGGCCAGCACTTCGTCCAGCGGAAGATCGTGTGCGATGCTCGGCTCGGCCTGCGCGGCCCGCGCCAGTTGATCCTGAAGGGTGGCCAGCTCGTTCTTGCCACTCGACCAGACCGCGTAGATTTCGCGGATGTCCTGCGCCGAGGCGGTGCCGCGATCCGCTGCGCCCGCCATGCCGCGGCTGCGCGAGATCGACTCGATGACGTCCGACGCGACCGAGGAGGAGGCGAACATCAGGTAGTAGGTGGCCTGCTCGGGATCGAGCGACAGCTGCGATGCATCGAGCACGCTGCCGCGCAGTGCCTGAATGGCGTCCACGTAGTCCTGCAGCGGCCCCGCCAGGCTCTTGGGGTCCTTTCCGTTGACAGCACCAAGCGCTGCCAGGCTCTTCTGGGCATTCACCAGCGCGTCGCTGACGTCGACGCCCTCGAGCTGCCTGGCAAGTAGCGCTTCGGCGGGTTGACGCGCGGCATCGATGGCGCTCATGTCTGCGCTGGTCGCCATGCCTGACATCACCAGCCGCCGTTGCTTCTGGGCTTCGATCAGCCAGGGTTCGATGGTCTTGATCAGGGCGACTCCGGCGCGCTCCTGCGACGTGACGGCGAGGGACGCCTGCACGTTTTGCAGGTAGGCATGGACAAGCATCGCCAGCGGGGTGAAGAAGCACGCCGACACGAGCAGCGCCTTGGATCTGAACGTGATGCGCCTGAACAGACGCACGCCCGGTGCCCACGGCCCATGGAACCTGAAGAAGCCTCCGGTCGAGTCCATGGGTACTCGTCGGACCAAGTCTGTGCTCGTGGGGTCTGCGGTCATTGTCAATCCTTGTTGCGGTCGCCGATCGTTTCGTGGCTTACTGAGGCGGTCTTCGGACGAAGAGATGATCTCTTTAGTTATTTATGATTGATTGAAGTGAAGGCGATGATTTCCTGCCTATCTTTCGCTTGAGATTCGCCGTCGCGTGATCCAATTGCAGGGTTCCATCACCTTCCTGCGCCATGCTCCCAAAAACACTCGCCCTGGTCGACGACGACGTCGAGTACACCGAATTCCTCGCCCAGTACCTGCGGGAGCGCGGGGTGGAAGTGGACGTCTTCGGCGACAGCAACCGATTGCTCGCCCATCCCGACGCCTACGGCTACGAGTTCTACGTGGTCGACCTGATGCTGCCGGGGATCGACGGCATCGATCTCATCAAGGTGCTGCGCCTCAGAACCGAAGCCGGCCTGCTGGTCATTTCCGGGCGGCTTTCCCCGGACGTGTTCGAGCAGGCCGTCGATGCAGGCGCCGACATGTACCTCGCCAAGCCTGTCCAGTTCGAACAGGTGGCCCTGTCGATCCGCGCCGTCAGGCGGCGCGCGGTGACCACCTCGCAAGGTGCGGTGCCTTGGCGCCTCGATCGCCGAGGCCGCCAACTCGTTGCGCCGGATGGCGCGCGCGTCGATCTCAGCGATGCCGACCAGGCGGTGATGGAGTGCTTCCTGGCCGCGGACGGAGCCAGCGTCACCCGGGAGACGCTGCGAGTGCGCCTTGGCCACGACCCGGACGGAGACGGAGGCGATGGCCTCAACGCCACCATCTATCGCCTGCGCAGGCGCATCGAGAAGGCGACGCCAGTCGTGGTTCCGCTCCAGTCGAAGTCGCGTGTGGGCTACGTCTTCAAGGCGCCGTTGAAGCCGATGTGAATCGGCGCCCGACCTGGCGAGCCGCCGTCACGATGCTGCGCAACTACCTTGTTTTCATCTTTCGTGACGGCGCACTGCCCGGTGCCTTGAATCCCTTGGGCAGCGCGTCGCCCGCCCACATCGCCGCGATGTCCCGCTGGTTCCACCCTTCCACGTTCTCTCTCGAGAGCACCTTGTCGCTGCAATGCGGGCCGCCCAGGTCGATCAACTCCGGCGTGACGGGCATCCGGGATTTCAGCGAGAAGAACACCTTCACCACCGGCTTCGCGATCGCGCGCGCGTTCTGCTCCACCACGACGGCGACGCGCTGCGATTCCAGCCGGACGAGTGAGCCGGTCGGATAGATGCCGAGGCTGTGGATCAGCGCCTTGATCATGGCGGGGTCGAAGTGCCCTTCCCACTGCGCCATTCGCGCGATGGCGTCGGCCGGGTCCCAGCCCGACTTGTAGGGGCGATCGGACGTGACGGCGTCGTAGACGTCGCAGACGGCACCCATTCGCGCGAAGAGCGAGATCTCGTCGCCTGCCAGGCCATGCGGATAGCCCTTGCCGTCCATGCGTTCGTGGTGATGGATGCAGACGTCGAGCGCGCTGGCGGCCACGGAATGGCCGGCGCTCAGCAGCTCGTGCCCTCGCTCGGGATGTGTCTTGATCACCGTGAATTCGTGGTCGTCCAGCTTGCCGGGCTTGCTCAGGATCGCGCTGGGGATGAAGGCCTTTCCGATGTCGTGGAGCAATCCGGCCATGCCGGCTTCACGACTGACCGCATCGTCCAGCCCGAGCTGGCGGGCGAGCGAAATCATCAGTGCGCAGACGGCCACCGAATGCATGTAGCTGTAGTCGTCCTGGGTCTTCAACCGCGCCAGGTTCAACAGGGCGCCGGGATTGCGCGAGACCGAAGCGTAGATCTCGTGTACCAGTGAGACGCAGCCCTCGGCGTCCAGCGTGCGTCCGAGGCGTGCGTCGTCGAACATCTGCATGACCTGGGTCGAGGCGGTCTTGCAAAGCTTGGCCGCGCGATTGAGTTCATCGCTCATCGATGTTCGAACAGCGCTGGGCGGCGCGTCGAGGAGGGGGGCCGCCGCCGGCTCGATGCAGGTGGGCTTTGCGACCGGGGGCTTGACCGGCACGTCCGTGCCCAGCGATGTATCGATCCAGCATTCCGCGAGGCTGCTCGCACGCGCGCGCGCCAGGATCGATTCTTCCTGCAGCACGAACCTGGTGCTCCAGAACGGATGGTTGACCCAGTTGCCCTCGAACGAATGGAGGTACATGCCGAGTTCAAGGTGGCGGACAGGGATTTTCTTGAGCACGCGCCCTCCGGGCGACCTGGTTGGAATTGACTCTTGGCTTGGATGCAGGACCAGGTCGATGGATGCAGGACGCACGCACTGCGGCCAACGCCCGGCCTTTGCTCAACGGCGTCTACGCCATGGTTATCGGCCGGAAGTCCGCGAGGGTTAGCATATGTGGCTGCCAGATGCGAATAAATGAGTCTTCTTTGACTCATTCGGTACTTCGATCCGCCGTCATCCGTCCGCGTGTTGCACCACCAGCAGCCGGAACGTGGCGCCATCGGCGTTGTTGCGAACCAGTTCCGCTCGACCGCCATGCAGTTCCATCACGCGGCGCACGATGTACAGCCCCAGCCCCAGCCCGTGGGGTGGTGCCAGGTCGGCGCGCCGGTGAATGCTGCGTTCGAAAAGTCGGTGGACCGAGTCGGGAGGAACGCCCACTCCGCCATCCTCCACATCGATGACCAGGGCCAGCGGGTCATCGGAATCCGTGACCCTGACGGTGACAGGCCTCTCGGACGGTGAATAGCGCAGTGCGTTCGACAGCAGGTTGCGCAGCGCGAGTCGCATCAGGCTCATGTCCATCGATGCGGTACGAGTGCTGGTCGCGCGGTCGATGATCACCCGTCGACGTTCGGCGACCGGCATGTCGGCAACGGCAACGGCCAGCAGCGTGTCGATGTCGGTGTCGCTGGGCAGAATCGGCGCGGGCCGGGCGAGCAACGAGGCCACTGCCAGGGTGTTGTCGATGCTGGCCTGCACCTGGCCGATCACCCCCTGAGCCCGCATCAGCCTGGCTGCCGCGATCTCGTCGCGGACGCCGCTCAACGTGGTTGCAGCGCCTTGCAACGCGGCCGAAGCGTTGTTGAGGGGTTGACGCACTTCGTGGGCGAGCACGTCCAGCATCTCCTCGCGTTCCTTGAGCAGGTCGCGCAATGCGGCGGCGTGGCGTTCGCTTTCAAGGCGCAGTTCCTGCTCCCGGAGCAGTTCGGCCTTGTGCTGCTTGTGTTCGCTGATGTCCTGGAATGCGCCGACGAGGCGCACGGGCACGCCGTCCTCGTAGTCGACCTCGCCGAAGATGCGCACCCACAGGGGTCGTCGGCGCGCCGTGATGAACGGCAACTCGACGTCCCACGAGGTGCCATCTCGCAGCGCGTCCCGGATCGCGGCGTCCAGTTTGGTCCAGGCCTCGGGTGGATAGAACTCCTGGGATTCGAGAAAGTTCGGCCGATAGTCGTCATCCACTTCGTGAATGCGGCGGGTGTGCGCCGACCAGGTGACGAGTTCCGTCCGCAGGTCCGCCTCCCATCCGCCTACCCCGGCAATCTGGCCCGTGCGGTCGAGGAAGTGCTCGCTGGCGCGCAGGCGATCCTCCGCCAGCCTTTGGTCGGTGATGTCGTCGAGGGTGCCCACGAACCCGGTCATGTGGCCGTCTTCCGCCCGGACCGCCTTGGCGTTCGTCCTGAGCCGGCGTACCTCGTCACCGCGGCAGATCCGGAATTCGATCGACAGATCCTGACCGGAGGCTGCCGCATCCTTCCAGGCCTCGAGGACACGCTCGCGGTCCTGCGGATGCAGCGCACGCATCCACCCATCGCCATGCGCCTGTTCCTGGCTCAGGCCATAGATCTCCTGCCACCTGGCGTTGGTGTAGGTGCGCCTGTTGTGCATGTCCGCGTAGTAGATGCCCGACGGGCTGGACTCCGACAGCGTCCTGAACCTCAGTTCGCTTTCCTTCAGCGCCGCCTGCGCCGCCTTCAACGCCGTCACTTCGGTGACCTGCACGACAAAGCCGCGGACCTCACCGTCCACGATGTCCGGAAGATAGTGCGCCAGGCTGTGGCGGCCGACGCCGTCGGCGCCGGGCACCAGCCGCTCGAAGGTCTGCGGCTCGCCTGCCAGGGCGGCGTTGATGTGGGGCTCGTTCAAGGCGAACAACTCCGGGCCCAGGAGCTGCCGGATCGACTTGCCGATCAGTGCGTCCGGATCGACGCCGAACCATCTCTCGTAGGCGCGGTTCGCGAAGCGGCACAGCAGGTCCTTGTCCCAATACGCCAGCATGGAGGGCACCTGGTCGGCGAGCCGGCGCAGGAAGTAGGGGGCGTCGTTCGCGAAGGGTTCGTTCATCGGGTCTGCCGCGGGTCGGTTTCAGGGAGGCGTTGAGTGCGGTGAAGGCATGGCGTTGTCGGGTTGCGTGCCTCGTGGATGGTAGTCCGACCCGCTGGCGCGCGTCTCGGCATCTTTCGGCGCGGCGCTCCACCGTGCGTGCCGTGCGAAAAACAACGGCGCCTCGCTTGGGATGTCCTGATCGCAAGGCGCACAATCGAACCGCGAACCGTGCAACTCCAGGAACATGCCCATGTCACCGCAAGAGGTTCGCCTGCTGCTGGTGGATGACGATCCATCGGCCATCCACTCCATGAGCGGAATGCTCGCGCAGTACGAGGATCAACGGTTTGCCACCTCGGGTGAAGCGGCGCTTCGCATCGCGCGGGAGGCCCGCCCCGACCTGATCCTGCTCGATGTCGACATGCCGGGAATGACGGGGTTCGACGTCTGCGCCGCCTTGAAGGCGGATCCGGTGTTGGCCGACGTCCCGGTGATCTTCGTGACCAGCCACGACACCGATGAGCTCGAAGTGCGTGCGTTGGGCGAGGGCGGCGCGGATTTCATCACCAAGCCGCTCGTGGCGATGCAGTTGACGTCCCGGGTACGCGCCCGGTTGCGCGGCAACCTGCAGTTCGAAAGCCTGGAACATGGACGCCTCGCGGTGGGGGCGCCCCTTCCCGCCGCCAGCCTCCGGGCGCCCCGCATCCTGATCGTCGACGACGACGTTGCCGCCATCCATGTGCTCAAGCACGTCCTGGACGGCATGGGCGAATTCCATTTCGCCAAGTCCGGCGCGCAGGCGCTCGACCTCGCCCGCAGCCTCGAGCCCCAACTCATCCTTCTCGATGCGCACATGCCGGATCTCGATGGGTTCACCGTCTGTTCGACCCTGAAGCGCGAGCCCGCGTTCGAGAGGGTTCCGATCGTCTTCGTGACTCGCTTCTCGGATCCGGAAAACGAGACGCGGGCGCTCGATCTCGGTGCGGCGGACTTCGTAGCCAAGCCCTACACCGCGGCGGTGCTGCAGGCCCGCGTGCGCAATCTCCTTGAACTGGGACGTCGGACGGAGGCTCGGCACCAGGCCATCCAGGCGCACTGGCGCCGCATCGGGGACGCGCGTGTCGCGGCGATCGTCGCCGGGGTGGCGGAGGCCATCGTGAGCCACGACGGCGAAGGCAACGTCGTGCTCGCGAACGCCGCGGCCTGCCTGATGTTCGGCCTGAATCCCGCTGCAGTCGTCGGCGTGCCGATGGGAACGCTGCTGGGAGACGCGCTGCGGAATGTGCATGCCGGCGCCCCGCCGGTGCGCATCTCGCATCGCCGGGCCGATGGCGTCACCGTCGTTGCGGAGGCCTCGGCGTCCCGGATCGGTGAAGGCCCCGCTCGTCTCACCACCTGGATGTTGCGCGATGTCGGAGATCGCGAACGGCTGGAAGAGTCGGCGCGCGCGCGCATCGAGGCAGAAGCCGCCAGTCGCACCAAGACGCTGATGATGGCCTACATCGCGCACGAAATGGGCAACCCCCTGAACGGCCTGCTCGGCTTTGCGCAACTCATGGCCGGGGACCATGAACATCCGATCCCGACGGTGCAAGCGCAGCGCCTCGAGCACATCGTCACCAGCGGGCGGCGCCTGGAAGCCCTGATGCGCGACGTGCTGGATCTCGGGCGTTTCGAGGTCGGCAAGCTGACGATGAACCTGGCCCCGACGGATATGGCGCGCTGCGTGAAAGCGGCCATTGCTGCCGTCTCCGAACAGGGCCGACTGCGCGGTGTCACGTTGTCATCGTCGTGCAACGGCCAACCGATCCTGGCCACCGTCGACGCCGACCGCATTCATCAGTGCTTGCTGAACCTGCTGACGAATGCGATCAAGTACAACCGTGTCGGGGGATGGGCGCGCGTCGATGTCGAGGTGGTGGCCGGCGAGGTGCGCATCGCCGTGGTGGACAACGGGCAAGGCATGGACGGGCGGCAACTTCAACACCTGTTCGAACCGTTCAACCGCCTGGGCAGGCAGGCCGAGGCGACGCCAGGCGCGGGCATGGGCCTGTTGATCACGCGCCAACTCGTGACGGCGATGCATGGGCGCCTGCGCGTCGAGAGCGAGCCCGGTTCGGGCAGTCGCTTCACCATGGACTTTCCGCACGACGGGCACTCGGCGGCGGCGCCCGACTGATGGGCCGCCCCCTCCGTGCCGCGGGCGAGTGCGCGAACCGGCGAGAAGGCAAGCAATGCTGACCGATGAAGCCGGCCTGAAGGGCAGCGCGCTGCAAAGCGCCATCTTCAACAGCGCCAACTTCTCGAGCATCGCCACCGATGCGAAGGGCGTGATCCAGATCTTCAACGTCGGCGCCGAGCGCATGCTGGGCTACACGGCCGCAGAGGTGATGAACACGATCACGCCGGCGGACATTTCCGATCCGCAGGAAGTGATTGCGCGAGCCAAGGCGCTGAGCATCGAACTGGAAACGCCGATCGCCCCGGGCTTCGAGGCGCTGGTCTTCAAGGCGTCGCGCGGCATCGAGGACATCTATGAGTTGACCTATATCCGCAAGGACGGCAGCCGGTTTCCCGCCGTCGTGTCGGTGACGGCGCTGCGCGATGCGCAGGAAGGCATCATCGGATACCTGTTGATCGGCACCGACAACACGGCTCGCAAGCAGGCCGAGGAGGCGTTGCTCAAGGCCGGCGCGCTGCAGCGCGCGATCTTCAACAGTGCCAACTTCTCGAGCATCGCGACCGACGCGAAGGGCGTGATCCAGATCTTCAACGTCGGTGCCGAGCGCATGCTGGGCTATGCCGCCGCCGACGTGCTGAACACGATCACGCCCGCCGACATCTCGGATCCCCAGGAAGTGATCGCGCGGGCCTCGGCCCTCAGCGTCGAACTCGAGACGCCCATTGCACCGGGTTTCGAAGCGCTCGTCTTCAAGGCATCGCGCGGGATCGAGGACATCTACGAACTGACCTACATCCGCAAGGACGGGAGCCGCCTGCCCGCGGTGGTCTCGGTGACGGCCCTGAGGGACGCGGAGGAGGCCATCATCGGCTACCTGCTGATCGGTACCGACAACACGGCCCGCAAGCAGATCGAAGCCGAACAGCGCCAACTGTCGCAGCGCCTGCGCGATCACCAGTTCTACACGAGGTCGCTGTTCGAATCCAACATCGACGCCCTGATGACCACCGATGCGCCGGGCATCATCACCGACGTCAACAAGCAGATGGAGGCGCTGACCGGTTGTACGCGCGACGAGTTGATCGGCGCCCCGTTCAAGAATTTCTTCACCGATCCCGATCGCGCCGAGGCCGGCATCGACCTGGTGTTGAGCCAGAAGAAGGTGACCAACTACGAACTGACGGCGCGCGACCGGGACGGCAAGGAGACCGTGGTGTCCTACAACGCGACGACCTTGTACGACCGCGATCGGGTGCTCCAGGGGGTGTTTGCCGCCGCGCGCGACATCACCGAGCGCAAGCAATACGAGGCGTCCCTGCGGGAGGCCACTTACAAGGCGGAACAGGCGAACAATGCCAAGAGCGAGTTCCTCGCCAACATGAGCCACGAGATCCGCACGCCGATGAATGCGGTCATCGGCTTGTCGTACCTGCTCGGGCAGACGTCGCTGGATTTCCAGCAGGCCGATTTTCTCGCCAAGATCAGCCTGGCCAGCAAGTCGTTGCTCGTCGTGATCAACAACGTGCTGGACCTGTCCAAGATCGAAGCCGGGGAGTTGATCGTGGAGCGAGCCGCCTTCAGCCTGCCCAATCTCGTCAAGGAACTGTCCGACGTCATGGCGGCGCAGTTCGACGCCAAGGGCCTCGAATTCCAGTTCGACGTGCCGTCCGACATTCCCGCGGCGCTGCTCGGCGACACCACGCGCCTCGGCCAGATCCTGACCAATCTGCTGTCCAACGCCGTGAAGTTCACGGATCGCGGAAGCGTGCATCTGGGCGTCAGTGCGCTGGCCATCCACGCCTCGAGCGTGACGCTTGGCTTCGTCGTGCGAGATACGGGCATTGGTATCGCCCCCGCGGTTCAGGCCGGGCTGTTCGCACCCTTCGCCCAGGCCGATGCCTCGATCACCCGCCGCTTTGGCGGTACCGGACTGGGCCTGTCGATCGTCAAGCGCCTCGTGGGTCTGATGGGCGGCGACGTGAGCCTGGAAAGCACGCCCGGAACCGGCAGCGAGTTCAAGGTCGTCCTGGACTTTCCGCTCGCCTCGGCCCAGGACCTTGCAGTGCTGCAATCCTCCCCGCTTGCGCCAGGCAAGAACGCGCTCCTCGGCGTGCGCGTCCTGGTCGTCGACGACAGCCACATCAACCTCGACGTCACGAAGCGCATTCTCGAACTGGAGGGCGCGCGCGTCCTGTTGGCAAGCAACGGGCAGGAAGCGCTGGATCTCCTGAGGTCGCAACCCGACCTGGTGGACATGGTGCTGATGGACCTGCAGATGCCGGTCCTCGGCGGCCACGACGCGACGCGCCAGATCCGCCTCGAGCCGGGCTTGGTCGGCTTGCCCGTCATCGCACTGACGGCGGGGGCGATGAGCAGCGAACGAGAGCGCGCAACGGCGGCAGGCATCGACGACTACATCGTCAAGCCGTTCGACGCGCATAGCCTGGTCAGAAGCATCCTGCGTCACGTCCAACCCGTGCAGACCGCGATGCCGGCAGGCCCGGTCGAGGCTCTTGGCGGGATCGCGCACGACGCCGCGCCCTGGCCGGAGATCGAAGGCATCGACGCGGTCGATGCGCGGGCGCGCATGGGCGGGGACTTCGACCTGTTCAGGTCGGCGCTCCGGCGCCTGCTCGACGAGTTCGACGACGTGACGCTTCGCCTCGCGGAGACGGACCCGGCGCCGTTGGTGCGTCATGCCGCACGCATGCACAAACTCCGGGGAAGTGCAGGCACTCTCGGCGCGAAGGACATCCAGCATCTTGCGGGCGCGGCGGAAGCCGCCTGTCTCGCAGGAGATCGCGACCGGGCCACGGAACTCGCACATCGGCTGGCCACGCATATGCAGCGATTGCGACAATGCACTCTTGCCCTCGTGTCCGCCGCCTCGGGAGGTGCGGACAGCGAAGCCCCTTCGAGTTCCGAAGCGATCCCGCCCGACGTGATGATCGCGTTCATCGCCCTGTTGAGGCGGCAAAGTCTGGCCGCCCTGGGTACTTTCGATGCACTGTCCCCGCAGCTGCGCGGTCTCCTGCGGGACGGTCGCTATGCGCTCCTGCGCCGACTTGTGGACGACCTGAAGTTCGACGAAGCGGCGCAGGCGCTCGAGGACAGTCTCACCTGAGTCTGGCGGCGACTCGCGCGTCCGCTTCTCAGGCCGTCGCCAATTCGCGATCGACCAACCCCATCGCCGGGCTGCTCAACAGCGCGACGATGTCGATGAGGATGATCATGCGTTCGAGGACACTGCCGATGCCCACGATCACTCCGGCGTCCAGGGAGGTCGGCATGTTGGGCGCCGGCTGGATCTCCTCGCCCGACAACCCGACGACTTCGGACACGGAGTCGACCACGACGCCGACCGTTCGGCCATGCACCGTCAGCACGATGACGACCGTGAAATCGTCATAGTCCGCGCGCTCGCAACCGAGGCTCAGTCGCAGATCGACGATGGGAACGATGACACCGCGCAGGTTCACGACGCCCTTGACGAAGGTCGGGGCGTTGGCGATGCGCGTGGGTTGCTCGTAGGATCGAATCTCCTGCACCTTGAGGATGTCGATGCCGTACTCTTCGGCGCCAAGCCGGAAGGTGAGGTACTCGGCGCTCGCCTGTCTTTGCGGCGGTCTGCGACGCGCCAGGTCGTTGGCGATATGGGTCGCTTCCTGGATCATGTCCATGAGGGAGTCTCGCTTGAAGGGTTGGGGACCGCGGGCTGCAATCGCCGCCCGCGCCGGATGTTCGGAGGGATTCCCACGTCGTGTCAGCGCAGGGTGGGGGATACCGCTCTTGCGACGAGCGGCGCGTTGGCGACGGCCTTGTACTTCGGACGCTTTGCCGGGGTGATCCAGGCGCGGTTGACCCGGCTCCAGAACCGCGCTCCGGATCGCTCGGTCTCTGCAGGATCGACGTCTGGATGCTCGAGCGGTTCTCGCACGGCGGGATGCGACGGGGCGGGAATGTCCTCCAACGGCAGCATGAGCGAGAAACACGAACCCGCACCGGGATCCGATTGCAATGTCAGGCTGCCTTTGAGCAAACCCGCCAGGCCTCGCGACAGCGGCAAGCCGAGACCCGTCCCGCCGTGTTCGTAGCTGACACGCGCGTCGCCTTGCCTGAACTTCTCGAAGATCGCCTCCTGCATGTCGACCGGAACGCCCGGCCCGGTGTCGGCGACATCGAACTGCAGCTGGCCTGCACTCACGCGGACGCTCACGGCGACGCCGCCCGAGGCCGTGAACTTCACCGCATTCGACAGGAGGTTGTTGAGGATCTGCTTCAGGCGCAGTCCGTCGCACAGCAGGAAGTCCGGAACGTCCGGCGCGACCTCGGCCGTCAGCGTCAGCCCTTTTTCCTCCGCGGCGAGTGCGAAGAAGTCCGAGGTCTCCAGCACGAGCGGCCGCAGTTCCAACGACTCCAGCGACAGCTCCATCGCGCCGGCATCGACCTTGGCCATGTCCAGGATCTCGGTGAGCAGGCGGTTGAGGTATTCCGCTCCCTTGCGGATGGACTTGGCCTGCTCCCTGAACTTGGGTTGCTCCAGGCGATGTTCCATCAGCTCCGCGAAGCCGCGAATGCTGGTGAGCGGCGTGCGAAGCTCGTGCGACATCGCGCAGAGAAATTCGGTCTTCGCCTGGTTGGCGGCATTGGCCTTCGCCTCGCTCACGCGCAGCGCATCGTTGCCTCGTTCGAGCCCGCGCAGGCCGGTCGAGAAATTGACGGCGGCCACGATCACCACGATGCTGAGCAGGCTGGCCAGCACCAGCATCATGTCGCGCGTCCCGCGCCAGCTGGCGAGCGCTTCCTCCTTGCCCGTGCTCACTGCCAGGTAGAGCGGGTAGTGCGCGACCTGGCGATAGCCGGTGATGCGCTCGATGCCGTCGACCTGGCTCAAGCCGATGAAGCTGCCGTGCCCGGCGATCGCGATCTCGCGCTCCAGCGCCGAGCCGCCGTGCAGCGCCGTGCCCATGCCCTGGCTGACGCCCCCGATGACCCGGGCGCGTACGCTCAGGTCGGCGCCGACCAGGGAGACGCCGCCCGTCCGTCCCAACGAGACGCGTCGATAGACGTCCTCGAAATACGTGGGGTCGAGCGAAGCCACCACGACACCACGCGGTTGGCCCCGGGCGTCCGAGATCTTGCGCGACAACTGGATCGTCCATTTCCCCGACACCTTGCCGATGACGGGCTTGCCGACGAACATGCTGTTGCGCGGCGGGCGACGAAAGCCTGGCGGCAGCAGTTCGGGATGCAGATGCACGCGCACATGCTCGCGCGTGGACAGGTCGACATGGTTGGTCTTCGAGCCTTCCGGATCAAGATTGCTGCTGATCAGGCGTCCGTCGGCGTCGATCAGGGACATCTGGACCAGGATTCCTGGCGACAGGCCGGTCTCGTTGGCGTAGCGGACCAGATCGGGCTTTCGCGCGTCGACGGATGCGAAGTCCTCCTGCACCCGGATCAACGCCTGGTCGATCGTCGCGAAGATGCGCACGGTCTGTTCCGTGAGTGCATTCGACAGGTTCTCGTTCTGGCGGCGTTCCGATGCGATCTCTTCCTGCCACTTCGCATTCAGCACCGCGGCGATGGCGGACCATGCCACGACCAGCACCATGGCGGCGCACAGGCCCGCAATCGCGCTGAGTCGCAGCGAGCGGACAGGAGCGGACTTCAACGACGGGTCCGTCCGGACGTGTTGTTGTCGACGAGGCTGTCGAACGTCGGACGGGTGAGGTTCACTTCGTTCCTCAACGCGATGAGTTGGACGGCGCTCTCGAGGAACACGTCGACCACCGCAGGATCGAACGCTGCGCCTCGCTGTTCTCGCAGCATGTCCAGCGCGACCTCGTCGCTGAAGGCGGGTCGGTAGACCCGGTCCATGGTCAGCGCATCGAAGAAGTCGGCGACGGCGACGATGCGTCCCGACAGCGGGATGTCGTTGCCGGAGAGCCGATTCGGGTAGCCGTTTCCGTCGAAGCGCTCGTGGTGGGACAGGGCAACCTCGGCTGCCAGCTGGAAGACTTCTATGCGGGAGCGTCCGAGGATCTCGGCCCCGATCTCGGGATGTCGATTCATGATCCGTCGCTCGTCCGGATCGAGCGCGCCGGGCTTCTTGAGGACGTTGTCGGGGATGCCGATCTTGCCGATGTCGTGCATGGGCGCGGCCTTGCGCAACATGCCGGCCCAGGCGGCGCTCTTTCCCATCAGCAGTGCGAGCGCCTCGGACATGTAGCCGATGCGCACGATGTGCACGCCCGTCTCGTCGTCCTTGAAATCCGCAGCCAGGGCGAGCCTCAGCAACGCGTCGTGGTGGGCACGCGCCACTTCCTCCAGGGCCTCGTTGCGTTCGCGGTACATCCGGCCGAAGTCGGCGACCATCACCTCCATTTGCGCCGACGCACCCGGCGTGAAACTGTTCTCGTTGGCGACCGGGTGGCCCCCGGCGTCGTGTTCCCGTTGCTGGAACGACCCCGGCTCCGCAATGAATTCGCATGGCAGCGGATTGGCGCAGTCCTGGACGGTCTGACCCGAGAAGATCTGGCTCGAGGACTTCATCAGGCCTCCGCACCGTGCATGGCGAGCGACCGCACCACGCGAGTCAGTTCGAGCGGGCTGAACGGCTTGACCAGGTAGGCGTGCGCGCCTGCCTCCGTGCCTTTCTCGAGATCGGCCGCCGTGCCCCGGGCAGAGAGGATCACCACCTTGACATCTGCCAGGCCGGGCGTGATCTTCAACATCCGGCAAACCTCCAGGCCGTCGAACTGGCCGGGCATCATCACGTCCAGCAACACCACGTCGGGCAGGACCCGCGCGGCGGCAACCAGCCCGCTCTCGCCGTTGTTCGCCTCGAAGATCTCGAAATCCTCGAACTCGAGCGTCATGCGCATGAGTCGACGAATGTCGGCGTGGTCTTCGACGATGAGAACCTTGTTCAATTGAGACACTCCTCAGGGCCAGTGTTGTCGGATCGTCGCCAGGGCCATGGGCAGGCGGTGCGAGAACGACCAGTGAAGTGCTCATCGGCAACGCGCGGCGCGCGATAAGTCATTTATGACTGGAATCGGCATTTAAAGCCGGACTTGTGACAAAAGACACAGGTCTCGGCGGACTCGACCTCGTACCCGCCGGCAATCAGATCAAGGTGCGTGTGCACGACGGCATCGGCATCGGCGACTGGCTGGCAGAGTCGTTTTCCTGGTGAAGACTCTGCGCGTCAACGCCCGCGGACTTCTGCGAGCCGAAGAACGCAAACCTGTTGCGGCCCAGTTCCTTGCTCCGATACATCGCCATGTCGGCGTTCATCAGCAATCTCCGAGGTTCCGTGCCATCGAAGGGAAACATGCTGATGCCGATGCTGGCCGATACATGCACGTCATGGCCCGCCGCACAGAACGACCTCGTCAATGCGTCCACGATCTTGCGCGCCACCGGCCCCGCATCGTCCGCGCAGGTCAGGTCGCCCAATACGGCGGCGAATTCGTCTCCGCCGAGCCGCCCGACGGTGTCGCCCGAGCGCAGGCAATCCTGCAGGCATCGAGCGGCCTGGACGAGCACGTCGTCCCCCGCACCGTGGCCATGGGTGTCGTCGACGACCTTGAAATGGTCCAGGTCGATGAACAGCACGGCAATGAATGCGCCGCTGCGGCGCGCCTGCGCGAGGCTGTGTTCGAGTCGATCCAGGTACATGCTGCGGTTCGGCAGGCCGGTGAGCGAATCGTACCGGGCCATGTAGGTCAGCCGATCCTCGACCCATTTCCGATCCAGGGTCGCGGCCAGCATGTTGGCGATGCCACGCAGGAAGTCGACGCATTCCGTGCTGGACCTGGCCGGCGCGCGTGCGTAGACGCAGAGCAGGGCGTAGATGCCGTGCGTGCCCTGGATCAGAGTTTCCGTGACGCTGCGAACCTCGTGGAATCGCAGCATCTCCGAGTGATCGAATCCGTTCTCGCATCGGGTATCGGCGACGAAGATGGCGTCCCTCGCGCGCGTGACGAAGCGGTCGCCGGCTTCCTCCGTGACGTCGACGGCCTGAGCGCATGACCACGCGGCGTCCCACCCGAACCCGGCCTCCCGCTTCAGCGTCCCGGCAGTCGCGTCGGCCCACATCAGGCGGCAAAGTTCGAAACCCAGCCCGATGCCGACCACCCGCACGGCCTCGGCCATCAGCTCGTGCGATCCCGGGTTTTCCAGCGCCATCCGCCCGAATCCGGCGATCAACGCCTGCTGCATGGCGTAGCGATGCTGGGCCGTCTCGGCCAGCTTGCGATCGGTGACATCCGTGATCGAGCCGGCCATGCGCACGACGCGGCCCTCGGTGTTGCGCAGCGCCTGGCCACGCGAGCGGAACCAGCGATAGCCGCCGCCGGCGCGAAGCCTGATCTCGATGTCGTAGGCCGTGTCCCGACGCAGGTGGGCCACCAGCGCGCTGCGATAGCCGGCGATGTCTTCGGGATGCATCGGTTCGAGCGGCCACCGGGCATCGTGCCCCGGCGCCTCCGCGGAAATCTCGAGCAGCTCGGTGGCCCGCGGCGAGTAGTTGGTCGTGCCACTCGCCACGTCCCAGTCCCACACGCCGTGGTTGCTGCCGCTGACGGCCAGGGTGAGGCGCTCCTCGCTCAACCTCAGGGCGCCCTCCGAAAGGTCGTTGCGGACCATCAGTCGGCGCGACAGCAGGATCGAAAATCCGACCAGCGTGGACGACAGGCCCAGCATCGCCAGCAGCAGGATCCTTTCGGTCTTGCGCGACGCGACACCGAGCGTGCGCGAAAACTCCTCCTCGAGTGGCGTGAGCTGCCGGCTGATGACGTTGACCCGGTCTACCAGCGCAAGCAGCGCCTCGGCGTCTGCATCGCCCGCCTGCACCCGATGATGGATCTGGCTTGCGAGCCCCGTGATCTCCGCAATCCCCTCGTCGGCCTTCGTCCAGATGGCGATCGCATCCACCATGAACGTGACATGTCCGAAATAGTGGAACAGGTAGATCATCCCGGTCACATCGTCGGGGTGGTTCCGGCCTGCCAGCATGCCTGCGCGGGCGATTTCAAGATCGGGCGGCGACGCGGACGACGCCAGGCGAGCACGGTGGTCGCCCAACGGAACGGCGATGTTGCGCTCGAAGTCGCGGAAGTCAGATTCCTCGTGCGTGCGCCCGTAGCGATCGAGGAAGTAGGCCGCCTCCTTCTCTCCCTTTGCCCACAGGCTCTCGGCGCCCACGTAGGCACGCACTGCCGAAAGCATCTTGACGCTGACTCCGCTCAGGATCACCAGCAACGCGACTGTGGCGACAAACGGCACGTTCACACGCAAGAGACGCTTCGCGAGCGGAAACGCGGACAGGAGGCGCCGTGTCGAGATCATGTCGAGCTCGGGCCCGCCCGCGCCTTGCGTTGTGGGGCGTTGCGGACAGAGCCTCGTTGTACGCCCCGAACGGCGTCGTTGCCCGTGACCGGCGCGCGCCTGAACGTGACAATCTCCACGCCCGGCCCTCAAGGTCGAGCAGATGGCGCCGAAGAATCCTGAAGTGCCCATGGCGGGTGTCTCGTCCCGCCGCATCCGGAGACTTTCGGCTTGACCTTCCTCACCCCGACCTACGACCTGCGCGTCGTGGCCGCGTCGTTCTTCATCGCCAGCTTCGCGTCCTACGTGGCGCTGGACCTGGTGCGCCGCATGCGCACGCCCGAGCGCCGGGTGGCGCGCACGTGGTGGGCCTGCGGCTCGGTGGCGATGGGCACCGGCATCTGGTGCATGCACTTCGTGGGCATGCTGGCTTTCTCGCTGCCGATCAAGCTCGGCTACGGCACCGCGATGACGGCCGCGTCCTGGCTCGCGGCCGTGGCGGTGTCTGCGGTGGCGCTGGGCATCGCCGCCCAGCCGCGTCTGCCCTGGCGCCGCCTCGCGCTCGGCGCCGGCTCGATGGGGGCGGGCATCTGCGCGATGCACTACGTGGGGATGGCGGCGCTGGACATGGCGCCGGGCATCGTCTGGAACCGCCCGCTGGTGGCGGCCTCGGCCGTCGTGGCGGTGGTGGCGTCTGCCGTGGCGCTGAAGGTCTTCCAGTGGTTCCGCACGGGCAACGCCGCGCGCCATCGCGTCTACCAGGCCGTGGCGGCGCTGGTGCTGGGCGCGGCCGTCTGCGGCATGCACTACACCGGCATGGCGGCGGCCAGCTTCCCGCTCGACGCCATCTGCCTGAGCGTGTCCAGCCTGGGCGGCGATCGGCTGGGCGAACTGGTGTCCGTCTCGTCGCTGTCGTTGCTGACGTTGACGCTGTTCACTTCCACGCTGGACGCGCGCATGCAGGGCCGCACGGCCAAGCTGGCCGACTCGCTCAAGGCCGCCAACGACGAGCTGCAGGTGGCCAACGAGACGCTGAAGCAGCGTGCGCTGTCCGATCCGCTGACGGGCCTGCCCAACCGCGTGCTGTTCGAGGATCGCCTCGCGCAGGCGTGCAGGCGCAACGACCGCGCGCTGGCGCGTCCGGGCGCGCGCGGCTCGGACAAGTTCGCGGTGCTGTTCATCGACCTCGACGGCTTCAAGCCGGTCAACGACGTGATGGGCCATGCGGCCGGCGACCAGGTGCTCAAGGAGGCGGCCGTGCGCCTGCGTGGCGCGGGCCGCGACAACGACACGGTCGCGCGCATCGGCGGCGACGAGTTCCTGCTGCTGACCGAAGGGATCGCCGCCCCGGCCGACGCCCTGGCGCTGGCCGACCGCCTCGTCAAGACGCTCTCGCGGCCGTTCGAGGTGGAAGGGCGGCGCGTGCACGTGTCCGCGTCCATCGGCGTGGTGGTCTATCCCGATCACGGTCCGATGGAGCAGCTGGTGACGCGGGCGGACGCCGCCATGTACGCGGCCAAGCGCGCCGGCGGCAACACGCACGCGGTGTTCGAGCCACGCATGGACGAGGCCGGCGAGGAGCGCCTGAACCTGCAGAGCGAGCTGCGCATGGCCATCGAGCGCAAGCAGCTCAAGCTCAACTACCAGCCCAAGATCGATTCCGCCAGCGGCCAGATCCGCGGCGTGGAGGCGCTGCTGCGCTGGACCCATCCCGAGCGCGGCAACGTGAGCCCGGTGGTGTTCATCCCCATCGCCGAGCGCTTCGGCATGATCAATTCGATCGGCAACTGGGTGATCGACGAGGCGTGCAGCCAGATGGAGAAATGGGCGGACGAGGGGATGCGCATCCGCGTGGCCATCAACCTCTCGGTGCACCAGTTGCGCCAGGACGACCTGGTCGACCGCATCGAGCTGGCCCTGCGCCGCCACGGGCTCGACCCCACCCAACTGTTGTGCGAGGTGACCGAGTCCGTGGCCATGGGCGACCCGGAGACGCTGCAGCGGGTGTTCGACGGCCTGGCGCGCATCGGCGTGTTCATCTCCATCGACGACTTCGGCACCGGCTACTCCAGCCTCATCAACCTGCGCCAGCTGCCGGCCGCGCAGCTCAAGATCGACCGCAGCTTCATCAACGACATCGAGACCAGCAAGGACGCGCTGGCCATCGTCGGCGCGGTGGTCAACCTGGCGCACTCGCTGGGCCTGAAGGTGGTGGCCGAGGGCGTGGAGACGATCGGCCAGCGCGACATCCTCATCGCCATGAAGTGCGACGAGATGCAGGGCTTCTACTTCGCGCGCCCGATGGACGCCCACCTGCTGCAGGACTGGTTCATGGGCAACAAGCCGGACGGCGGCGTCGATTTCTCCCCGTCGGCCATCATGGAATTCATCCCGACCTGATCCTCCTGCCCTGGCGCGCGCACTGGCGTGATCCACCCCTGCGGCAGCGCCGCTGGCAGGCGTGGATCCTGCGACTTCGCGCAGGAGTAGGAAAGCCCTCCCCTCCATGAAGTGTCCGAACGGCCACCGCCTCGTTAACATGGGCCCCATGCCGGTGCACCGCGCCGGCACCCGCGTGCCCACCCTGCCTCGACCCCACGCCAGATCGGCCCCTCACGCCATGCCCCGCCGATATCGACCTTCGTTGCCGCATTGCAGGATCGCACCGCTGGCCGCGGGCTGGCTGGTGGCGCTGGCGGCGTGCTGCGGCGCGCGCGCCGCAGCGGTCGACGCCCCGCCGCCCCAGGAGTCCGCCGCGCCCGCGCTGGTGCCGCCACCGGCGCCGGTCGCCACGGCGCCCGCCGCCCGGCCGGACTGCTCGCGCCCGCTGTCGCTCGGACTGCACGAGCACGGGCTGCTGTACACCGGCCAGACGGGCGAAGGCATCGACAAGGACATCGCCGACGAGATGACACGCCGCAGCGGCTGCCGCATCACGCTCATGGTGTTGCCGCGGTCGCGCATCTGGCAGCTGGTCGAATCCGGCGCGCTCGACTTCACGTTGTCGGGCATCTCCAACCCGCAGCGCGAGACGTTCGCGGCATTCGCCTGGTACGTGTCCAACAAGTACTATCTGCTGGTGCGGCGCGACGCGCAGGTGCACAGCGTGGCCGAGTTCCGCCGCCAGCGCGGCCTGCGCCTGGGCCTGATCCGCAGCTTCCGCTACGGCGAGCGGGCCAACGGGTTCGTCGATGCCCTCGAGGGCGAGGAGCGCATCACCTACGCCGGCAGCCTCGAGCCGCTCTACACCACCCTGCTCGACGACGGCATCCAGGCCATGATCGTCGAGCCGTTCGATTTCCCCGTGATCGCCGGCGCCCAGCTGAAGTCGCAGACCGCCATCCTCGATTTCGGCGATCCGTCGGTTCCGCACGGGCTGGTGATGTCGAAGAAGTCGCTGTCGACGGCGCAGCAGGGGGCCTGGCGCGACGTGGTCAACGCGATGCGCGCCGACGGCACGATGCGGCGCATCTTCGAGAAATACTTTCCCGCCGATCTCGCCAGGCAGATGACCCAGTTCTGATGAACCCGTGAAAAGCGTCCTGCCTCCCCTGATCTCGCTGTTCGTCGGAGCGCTCACGCTCGCGTTCACGATCGGGCTGTGCGTGCACGAGCGCGACAACGAGCAGGGGCGGCTGCGCGCGGTCTTCGACGCCAATGCGCGCCAGACGGCCGGCCGCATCGAGCAGCGCATCGCCAACTACGAGCAGATGCTGCGCGGGGTGCAGGGCCTGATGTCGGCCGACAACGAGATCGATGCGCAGGCCTTCGAGGCCTACGTCGACACGGTGATGGCCGGGCCCGACGCCGCCGGCCTGCAGAGCGTGGCCTTCTCGGCCCTGTTCACGGCGGCAGAGCTGCCTGCTCACGTGGCGCGCATGCGTCGCGCCGGCCATGCCGACTACCGCGTGCGGCCCGAGGGCGCGCGCGATGCCTACGCGCCCATCGCGCTGATAGCGCCCGACAGCGTGGCCAACCGGCTGGTGCTCGGCAACGACCCGCTCTCGGAGGCCACGCGCAAGGCCGCGATGGTGCAGGCGCGCGACTCGGGCAACGCCGCGCTGACGGCGCTGGTGCAACTGCGCGTCGACTCCGGGCCGGAGCTGCGCGCCGGCTGCCTCATCTTCCTGCCGGTCTATGCGCGCGGCTCGTCCGTCAACTCGGTCGCCGAGCGGCGCGTGCACGGCATCGGCTGGGTGCGCGCAGCGTTCCGCGTGGGCGACCTGATGTCCACGCTCTACGGCGAGCAGAGCCCCGGCCTGGTGGTGCGCCTGCACGACGGCGCCGACGCGAGCGAGGCCTCGCTGATGTACCGCTCGGACACCGCCGGCGAGGCCAGCCCGGGCAACGACGAGTCGATCCGCCGGGCGCGCTTCCAGGCGCAGGAGTACGTCACGCTGGCGGGCCACACCTGGACGGTGCAGCTCAGCTCGCTGCCCGAGTTCGAGCGCGTGCACGAGCGCAACGCGTCCACCGTGATCCTGGTGGCCGGCGTGGTGCTGAGCCTGCTGCTGGGCGTGATCACGCACCAGCTGGTCACCGGTCGCGCGCGCGCCTATGCGGCCGCACAGGCGATGACGCACGAGTTGCGCGAGAGCGAGGAGCGCTATCGCCGCATCGTCGACACGGCCAGCGAGGGCATCTGGCTGATCGACGCCGCGCGCCGTCTCGCGTTCGTCAACCCGCGCATCGCGCAGTGGCTGGGCGTGTCCGAGGAGGCCATGCAGGGTCGCCTGGTGGACGACTTCATGGACGAGGAAGAGGCCCAGCGCTGCCGTGCGGCACTGGCCTCGCGCGGCGCGCGCGACGGCGAGGGCGCCACGATCGAGCTGCGCCTGCGCCGCGCCGATGGCTCGCCGATGTGGGTGTCGCTGTCCACGCGCTCCATCATGGACGACGCCGGCCGGCCCTCCGGCGCGCTGGGCATGCTCACCGACATCAACGAACGTCGCCTCGCCGAGGAGCGCCGCGCCGCGCTCGAGACGCAGCTGCGCGAGGCGCAGAAGATGGAGGCCATCGGCACGCTGGCCGGCGGCATCGCGCACGACTTCAACAACATCCTCGCGGCCATCATCGGCAACGTGGCCGCGGCGCGCCAGGACGCGGCCATCGGCCTGTCCAGCGACACGAGCCTGGCCCAGATCGAGCGTGCCGCCGTGCGGGCGCGCAGCCTGGTGCAGCAGATCCTCACGTTCAGCCGCATGCAGGCGCAGGAGCTGCACACGCAGCCGCTGCAGCCGGTCATCGACGAGACTCTGGAGATGCTGCGCGCCTCCATGCCCGCGCAGGTGGAGCTGCGCGTGAGCCTGCCCGCGGCGCCCGTGCACGTGCGCGCCGATCCGACGCAGGTGCAGCAGATCGTGATGAACCTGTGCACCAACGCCTGGCACGCGCTGCCAGCGGGGCGCGGGCGCATCGAGGTGGGGCTGGACGTCGAGGGCGCCGGCGTCGTGCCGCCGGTCGACGCGTCCAGCACCTGGCCGCCGGCGCTGCGCGACGGGCCGCGCGCCCATCTCTGGATCGCCGACAACGGCTCCGGCATGGACGAGGCCACGCGGGCGCGTGTGTTCGAACCCTTCTTCACCACCAAGCAGGTGGGCCAGGGCACGGGCCTGGGCCTGGCCGTGGTGCACGGCATCGTCAGCGCCCACGACGGCGCCATCCACGTCAACAGCGCGCCGGGCGTCGGCAGCCGCTTCGACCTGTGGTTCCCGTTGCAGGAGGCGCCGCACGACGCGGTGGAGTCGCAGCACGGCAAGCTCCACGCGCCGCGCGGACACGGGCAGCACGTGCTGTGCGTGGACGACGATCCGGCGATGGTGCTGATGGTCGATGGCCTGCTGCGCCGCGCCGGCTACCGGGTGACCACGTTCGAGCAGCCCGCCGCGGCGTTGGCGCGCGTGCAGGCCGAGCCCGCGGAGTTCGACATCGTCGTCACCGACTTCAACATGCCCGAGATGAACGGCATGGAGTTCGCCGCCGCGCTGCAGCGCGCGGCGCCGCGGCTGCCCATCGTCATCACGTCGGGCTTCATCTCCGACGAGATGCGCCAGCAGGCCGCCGCCCTCGAAGTCGGCGCGCTGCTCCAGAAGGAGTACACGCTGGAGCGGCTGGCGGGGCTGGTGCACGCGGTGCTCGAACAGCATCGAGAATGAGGGTTCAACTCCCGGGTTCCCACATGACCGAAACCGTCGTCGCCCCCTGCGGCACCTGGCCCTCGCCCATCACAGCGGCCCGCGTGGCCGCGGGCGTCCGACCCGTGGCCGCGCCGCGCATCGTCGGCGACCGCGTGCTGTGGCTGCAGAGCCTGCCGGAGGAGGGCGGCCGCATCGCCGTGGCCACGCTGGCCGGCGATGGGCCGCCCCGCATCGTCACGCCCGCGCCGTTCAACGTGCGCACGCGGGTGCACGAGTACGGCGGCGGCGCCTTCGTGGCCGACGGCGACACGATCTGGTTCTCGCACTTCGCCGACAACCTCGTCTACGCGCAGGTGGGCGACGCCGCGCCGGTGGCGTTGACGAGCGACAGCCAGCAGCGCCATGCCGACCTGGAGCTCGACGCGCGCCATGGCCGGCTGGTGGCCGTGCGCGAGCACCATGGCGGCACGGGCGAGCCGCGCAACATGATCGTGGGCCTCGCGCTCGACGGCGGCGGCGCCACGACGCTGGTGGAGGGCGCGGACTTCTACGCGGCCGCGCGCGTGTCGCCCGAGGGCCGGCGCCTCGCGTGGCTGCAGTGGAACCATCCCGACATGCCCTGGCAGGGCACCGAGCTGTGGCTGGCGGCCATCGCCGACGACGGCACGCTGGCGCACGCTCGCCGCGTGGCGGGCGGGCGCGACGAGTCGCTGTGCCAGCCGGTTTGGGCGCCCGACGGCAAGCTGCACGTGGTGTCCGACCGCAGCGGGTTCTGGAACCTGTACCGGCTGGAGGCGAGCGGCCTCGTGCCGGTGCTGCCGATGCAGGCCGAGTTCGGGCTGCCGCTGTGGGTCTTCGCGCAGTCGTCCTACGGCTTCAACGGGCCCCACGAGATCATCGCCAGCTGTCGCGAGGACGCCATCGGCCGGCTGCTGCGCATCGACCTGCGCAGCGGCGTCGCCACGCCCATCGCCACGCCGTTCGAGGACATCGCCGAGCTGCGCGTGGGCCCCGGCTTTGCCGTCGTCGAGGCCGGCTCGCCCACCGAGACCACGTGCATCGCCCGGATCGCGCTGGACGACGGCGCGGTGACGGTGCTGGCCCGCAGCGCCGCCGAGCTGCCCGACGCCTCCGTGCTGTCAGTGCCGCGCGCGATCCGCTATCCGAGCGCCAACGGCCGCACCGCGCATGCGTTCCACTACCCGCCGCGCAACGACGGCTACGCGATGGCCGCCGGCGAACGGCCACCGCTGATCGTCATCATCCACGGCGGCCCGACCGCCATGGCCAGCAACACGCTCAAGCTGGGCACGCAGTTCTGGACCAGCCGCGGCTTCGCCGTGCTCGACGTCAACTATGGCGGCAGTACCGGCTTCGGCCGCGCGTATCGCCAGTTGCTCAGCGGCCAGTGGGGCATCGTCGACGTGGAGGACTGCATCGCCGGCGCGCGCCACCTGGTCGACGAGGGCCTGGTCGACGGCGAGCGGCTGGCCATCCGCGGCGGCAGCGCGGGTGGCTACACGACACTGGCTGCGCTGGCGTTCCACGACGTCTTCAAGGCCGGCGCCAGCCACTACGGCGTGGGCGACCTGCGCGCGCTCGACGCGGACACGCACAAGTTCGAGTCGCGCTACACCAACGACCTGCTGGCCCCGCTGCCCGAACGCGAGCGGCTGTACCTCGAGCGCTCGCCCATCCACGCGGCCGACCGCCTGTCGTGCCCGGTGATCTTCTTCCAGGGCCTGGACGACAAGGTGGTGCCGCCGTCGCAGGCCGAGGCGATGGTGGCCGCGCTGCAGGCGCGCGGCATCCCGGTGGCCTACCTGGCCTTCGAAGGGGAGGGCCACGGCTTCCGCAGGAAGGAGACCGTGCGGCGCGCGCTGGAGGCCGAGCTGTCGTTCTACGCGCAGGTGTTCGGCTTCGAGCCGGCCGACGCGATCGAGCGCGTGGCGCTGTCCTGAGCGCCATCCGCATCCTGGCGCGCGAAAGCGTGACGGAATGCACGCGCTAACCGCTCAGTGCAGTGTCGCACAGGGGTTCGCGCGCTGCCGAGGCTGGCTAAACTGCGGCACCTTGCGCGCCCTTCTTCGCGCGGGGTGCGGGCGCCGGCCGAGACAGCGGCGCCCGGGGACGTCAAACGAGCAGGATTGCCATGACCGAACCCAGATCTGCGCTGATCGTCGCCCTGACGCTGGCCTGCGCCCTCGCCTGCGAGGCGGCTTGGGGGCAATCCGCGCCGCAGCCCTCGGCCGCTGCCTCCGCGGTTGAACGCGCGCAGAGGGAATCCGACCGCACCATGTACTGGATCCGCGTGCTGGCCGACAAGCCCGCGCCGGTCCGGGCCGCGCCTGCGCCCAGGCCCGTCGTCGCTGCGGCGGCGCCGCGCGAGAAGGCCAGGCCCGCCGCCGCGCCGGCGCCCGCGGCCCCGAACGTGGTGGCGGAGGTGGCGAACGTCGCGCCTGCGCCGGTGGTGGTCGCCCAGGCGGCCGACCCCGCGCAGGCGCCCGTCGTCGACGCGCCCTATCCGACCGGGTTGAGCAGCAGCATTGCCGACGAGGCCGCCGTCGCCGCCACGCTGCCTGCTCCGGAGGTCGCACCGGCACCGGCCGCGGAGCCGGATCCGGGGCTGGTCCAGGTCAAGTCGGTCCAGCCGGATTTTCCCGAAGCCATCGTGCGACGCGTCCACAAGGGCAACGTCGAAGTGCGGTTCCAGGTCGATACGGACGGCACGGTGGTCGATGCCACGGTGGTCGAGAGCTCGCACGCGCGCCTGAACGACGCGGCGGTGGAGGCGGTCAGGCAGTGGCGCTTCAAGCCCACGCCGGGGCCTCACACCGCGATGGTGAACCTGGTCTTCGACATCGACGCCGAGCTCTAGACCTGGTGCGCCGCCACGATGCGGCGCTCGCCCACCAGGAAGGCATCGGCCACCAGTTGGAACGGCCGCCAGTCGACCTCCGACTCGCCGGCCGCGCACAGGTCGGCGAAGCGCGTGTACAGCCGGGGGTATTCACCGGCCAGCGCGTCGTTGCCCGCCAACGGCCGGCCGTCGATCTCCAGCGCGCCGCCGCCGTGGGTCAGCTTGAGCCGGCCGGAGGTGGTGACGAGCTCGATGTCCCACGTCTGCTCGCCCTTCTGCCGGAAGTCGAACTCGGCGTCCACCGTGACGCCGGCTTCCGTGCGCAGGGCCAGCCGGGCCGCGATCGGGGCCTGCTGGTTCTCCGGAAACTCGAGCAGGGCCGTGTGCACGAAGGCTTCGTCGGGCAGCACCTCGGTCAGCACCGACAGGGCGTTGATGCCCGGATCGAACACGCCCAGGCCACCCGGTTCCCAGATCCATTGCTGGCCCGGGTGCCAGTGGTGCACGTCTTCCTTCCAGGTGATGGTGCCGCCCGTGAGGGTGCGCCCGCGCAGCCAGTCGCGCGCCGCGTCCACGCCGGCCGCGAAGCGCGAGTGCCAGGTCTGGAACAGCGTTCCCCCATGCCGCGCCGCCTCGGCCTGCAGCAGGGCGATGTGCCGCGTGGTCGCGGCGGGCGGCTTCTCCAGCATGACGTGCTTGCCGGCCCGCAGCGCGAGCAGGGCGGCCTCGAAGTGCGCCTGGGCAGGCGTGCAGATCGAGATGGCGTCGAGATCCTTCACCTGCGCCAGCAGGGTCTCGATGTCGGCGAAGTTCTCCACGCCGTCCACCTGCGCATTGCGACTCGCGCAGGCCACGAGCTCGAAACGAGGATCGGCGGCGAGCGCCGGGATGTGCTGATCGCGGGCGATCTTGCCGATACCGATGAGGGCCAGCTTCAGGGGCATGACGTTTCCTGGAAATGACGTCGCCGCGATGGACTCGCGGCGCGGGTTGTACGGTTCGACGGGCCCATTGCACGTCGAGACCGTCATGTTAGCGGCCGGCGTTCGCAACCGTCGCGGCCGATCGCCGCCCCAGTTTATATTCGCGCCAGGAGACGTCGACGTCGGCCCTCCACGAAACTCGAACGTCCTGGTGCATCCATGAATCCTTCGTACGACGCTGTCTCCAGCGCGATCCGGGTGCGGCCATGACGGCGACGCGTCCCGAGGATGTCGCCGCGCTGTTCGATCTTCCGCCGCTGCCGGAAGCGGCGCAGTCGACCAGCGAAGCCACGGAGGCGGCAGAGGCCGCGCTGGCGGCCGAACTGGCGGCGATTATCGAGTCTGGCGGCGTCGCCGGCGACGCGCCCGACTCGCGCACGGGCCTGCGCGTCGAGGTTTCATGGCCCGCGCGCATGCGGTTGCCCGATGGGCGCGTCATCGAACTCAAGGTTCGAAACATCTCCGAAGGCGGCGTGGGCCTGATGAGCGACGAACACATTCCGGCCGACACCGTCGTGAACTTCGAGATGGGCGTGCCGCCGCTCGACGCGGGTGGCCAGGGCACGTCCGTCAAGGGCGCCATCAAGACGACCTACACGGTCGCTCACGGCTCGGAGATTCTTTGCGGCAGCACCTGGCAAGGGTCTCCCGCGGGTCTGGAACTCGTCGGCCTGTGGATCAGGCGGCTGCGCGGTTGAAACGGCCCGACGGGCCCGCATGAAGCGTGGTGAGGGCACGCCCCGCGCGCCGGCGCGATCGACGCGCAGCGGGCCCCGGGCGCCTGGACGCGCTTCGAACGCATGGTGGCCGCCTGGTGCTCGACGCCGCTAACGCGCTGCGCGCTGGCGATGCACTGCACTTGGCGTGCGCAGAGGCTGCGGGTGCGAATCAAATGGCAACCCTGGACGACGTCCTGAGCCGCAATGCGCTGCGTCTGAAGATCAAGCCAGTTGTGCTGCGCAGCACGCCCTGACAAATCCAGTGGAGTTCGAAGTGCCGATGGTCTGGTGTGACCGCCTTCATGCGGCCGCCGCGCCCGCGCGGCTGCAAGACTCAGTCTGAGTTCGCTGGAAAGGGCTGTTGCGCCCGGCTTGCCTCGTGCGCGATTCGGCCCGCAACACTTCGCCCGGCGCAACGACCTCGCCACAAGGCGCTTGCAATGCGGTGTCATGGTGTATTACAGTAGTGATACACAAAGACAGAATCCCGCCGTGACCGACCTCTCCCTCTTCTCCGTCGTCGCCGGATCCTCCGAGCCGATCTACCGCCAGCTGGTGGCGCAGGTGCGCCGCTGCGTGGCCGGCGGGCAGCTCCGGGCCGGCGACGAGCTGCCGTCGGTGCGCGACCTGGCCCAGGCGCTGGCCGTCAACCCGATGACCGTCTCCAAGGCCTTCGGGCTGCTCGAGGCCGAGGGCCTGGTGACGCGGCGGCGCGGCCTGGCAATGGTGATCGCGGAGCAGCACCGGCGCGCGCAGCCCGCCGCCGACCGCATCGACCTGTTGCGCCCGACGCTCGAGCGCGCGGCGCAGGAGGTGCACCAGCTGCAACTGCCCGCCGCCCAGGCGCTGGCCCTTTTCAAGACCCTCCTGAACGAACAAGAAGGCTGATGACATGAGTCCACTCACGAACGAATCCGGCGCGGCCTGCCTCGCGCTCCAGGGGCTGAAGCTGTCCTTCGGCAGCCAGCGCGTGCTGGACGGCCTCGACTGGTCGCTGCCCAGCGGCCAGGTGGTGGGCCTGCTGGGGCGCAACGGCGCCGGCAAGACGACGCTGATCGAGGCGTTGCTGGGCCTGCGCGAGCCCGACGCCGGCACGGCGCTGCTGTTCGGCCAGCCCTCGCAGGCCTTGCCCGACGACGTGCGCTCGCGCATCGGCTACGTGCCGCAGCGGTCCGACCTGTTCGAGTGGCTCACCGCCGACCAGTTGCTCGCCTACTTCCGCAGCTTCTATCCGCGCTGGAACACGGCCAAGGTGGACGGCCTGATGTCGCGCTGGGACATCGCGCGCGACAAGCCGATCGGCAAGCTCTCCGGCGGCCAGCAGCAGCGCCTGTCCATCATCCGTGCGCTGGCGCACGAACCGGAGCTGCTGGTGCTCGACGAGCCCGTCGCGAGCCTCGATCCGGCGGGCCGGCGCGATTTCCTCGGCGAGCTGGTGGAGCAGGTGGTCGACCGCCGCACGACGATCGTGTTCTCCACCCACATCCTGTCCGACCTCGAGCGCGTGGCGGTCGACGTGGCCTTCCTCAGCGGCGGCCGGATCGCGTTGCATTCGCCGCTGGACGACCTGCTCGAGTCGAGCGTGCGGCTGGGCGGCGTGGCCGCCGACGTCGAGCGCTTCGTGCGCGAGCACGGCCTGCGGGCCGTGTCGCGCGAGAGGGGCGGGCCCGTGATCGCGCTCGGTCGCGACACCACCGCGGCGCTTCGCGCCACGCCCACGGTCAGCGTCGACGCCGCGACGCTGGAAGACCTGTTCCTGGCGCTGACCGCCTGAGGAGACCTCGATGACTCCATCGTCCTCCCTTTCGCTGACGCGCATCCTCGTGGCGCCGTGGCAGCAGCGCCTGAGCCTCGGCGGGCGCTGGAGCTTCTTCCTTGTCGTCGCGATGTGCCTCTCGATACCGGTGCTGCTGCTTGTGATGAGCCTGTTCTTCGAGCCCGCGTCGCAGGTCGCGATGCTGCGCGTGGCCGCCTTCAGGACCACGTGGATCTGCCTGTTCGCGCTGCTCGTCCTGGGTTGGGCGATGCTGGTGGGCAACGTGCTGCAGCAGAACCACCCGACGCTGGCGCGGCTGGTGCCGCACCATCCGGGCCAGCTGCGCACCGCGCTGCTGGTGGCGTGGGCGATGGTGAGCCTGGCCGCCGCGGCCATGTCGGGATTCGCCTTCCAAGAGCCGCTGGCGTGGGCCTGCGGTGCGGCCGGCGCACTGGCCTTGCTGGCCGCGGCGCTGCGCTGGCCGCTGCTGTGCCTGGGCGGCATCGGGGCGCCGTTCCTGGTCAACGAGTTGACGCGCCGGTTCGATGCGTCCGGGCTCGGCGAGGCGATCTGGTCGGGCTGGGTCGCCCACGAGTTCCTGTGGACGGCCGTGGTGGCCACCGCCGGCGCGTTGATCCTGGTCGTGGTGATTGGAAACGGCGGCGCACGCCACCGTGCGGCGTACGAGGCGCGCACGTCGCTGCGCGATCGACTTCAACGCGCGGCCCAGGGCCAGCCGGCGGCACCCACCTGCTCGAGCGTGGGCTGGCTCGTCGAGGCGACCGCGCATCGTCGCCTGTACGGCTGGTGGATGCGGCGCCTCCTGGCGCGCCGCGACAGCCCGGTGATGTCGCGCCTCCTGGCCGGGCTCGGTCCCGCGACACACTGGACCTCGCGCGTGCTGGAGAGCTTCTGGTTCCTGGTGATCGGCGGCGGCACGTACCTGCTGATGGGCCTGTTCATGGGCGATGCGCTGCGCTCGGCGATCCTGCCCTGGGTCGCGTACAGCGTGCTGGCCGGGGCCTGCACCAACGCCTTGCAGGCCGTTCCCCGGCTGCGGCAGACCCAGCGCGAGCAGGCCTTGCTGGTGCTGCTTCCCGGCGTGCCGCGCGGCGCGCGGCTCAATCGCTGGCTGGGCTGGCAGATGAGCGGGGTCTTCCTGGTCGCGGGCGGGTGCGGCCTGGCGCTGGCCTGGGCGTTGAATGCCTTTGCCGACGCACGGGATCCGGGCGTGGTCAGCCGCGTCACCGGCGGCATGACCGCCGGGATCGCCGCGGCCCTGCTGCCGCAGGTGGTGTGGCAATGGCGTCGCTGGGCGCGCATGCGGGGAGCCAGCACCGGCAACCAGACCCTGCCGGTGCTCGTCGCGGTCATGTCGGGCCTGGCGATCCTCGCGTTGCACGCGATCACCGGCGTCGGCTACACCGCCGTCGGCGTCACGCTGGCGATCGCGGCGCTGCTCCATTGCGCCTGGCGCTGGTGGCGCATGGGCAGCGAGCCCTCGGCGCTGCCGGTGGGGCGGCTGGGCTGATCAGCCCGCCGGAACCGGCGCCCCGCGCGGCAGGCGCAGGCGCGCGGGCGCCAGGTATTGCTGGCGGTAGATCTCGAAGGGCATGGTGTCGGCGGCCTCGATGCGCGCCTGCTCGGCGAGCGACTCGGTGGCCAGTTCGGCCATGTGCGCGGCCGCTTGCGCGGGCAGGTCCAGCGCGAGCATGTGCGCGCGCGTGTGCAGCGAGCGCGCGCGCACGAACGCGTCGTGCGAGCCGGCGTGCTTCTCGCGCATCTCGGCCAGCACGCGCGCCGACGGCAGCGTGTCGGGCGCCAGCACCGCGGCGCGCGCGGCGGCCAGGGCCTGCGAGTGCTCCTCGCTACCCTCGTGCGCGTCGAGCCAGGCGGCGATCGGGGCGCACTCGACGAGGATCTCGCGCAGCCAGTCCGCCAGCAACACCTCGACGCCGCCGCGCTCCAGCTTGAGGCCGGGCTCGCGGCCACGCGCCGCGACGCGTTGCTGGTTGCGGCCGATCTCGGCGATCTCGTTGGGCGAATCGAGCGGGCTGTCGTCGAGCAGGCAGTGCAGCAGGAAGATGTCGATCATGCGCATCGTGGCCGGCGCGATGCCGGCCGGCACGAAGGGATCGAGGTCCATGCAGCGCACCTCGATGTACTCGACGCCGCGCTCGCGCAGCGCGTGCAGCGGGCGCTCGCCCGGGAAGATCACGCGCTTCGGGCGGATGGTGCCGTAGAACTCGTTCTCGATCTGCAGCAGGCTGTCGTTCAACTGCTGGTACGTGCCGTCGGCCGCGCGGATGCCCAGCTTCTGGTAGGGCGCGTAGGGTCGCACCAGCGCGTCCGACAGCGAGGCCGCGTAGCTGTCCAGGCTGTTGTAGCTCACCGACAGCGAGGTCTGCGCGTCGCTCTGGTAGCCCAGCCGGCCCATGCGCAGCGACGTGGCGTAGGGCATGAACATCGTGTCCTCGCCCAGCGGCTGCAGGTCGGGCGCACCGTCGGCGAAGCCGCGCGACACGGCCGGCGAGGCGCCGAACAGGTAAAGCAGCAGGAACGAGCGGCGGCGGAAGTTGCGGATCAGGCCGAAGTACTCGGCCGTCGTCACCTCGGGCAGCGACCAGTTGTAGTGGATGCCCGAGATCGTCTGCATGCGGCGGCCGTAGCGATGGCCCAGCCCCATGCGATAGACGGTCTTGGACTGGCCCACGTTGGACGTGCCGTACTGTCCCAGCGGGATCTGGTCGTCGGGCGGCAGCGAGCAGGGCATGCTGCCCACCCACATCATCTCGTCGCCGAGCGCGCGATAGACCGCCTGGTGCACCTGCGTCAGTTCGGCCTCGGCCGCCTCGGCGCTGCCGTGCACGCCGGTGATCAGCTCGAGCTGGGCCTCGCTGAAGTCGGTGGTGATGTGCGGATGCGTCAGCGCAGCACCGAGCGCGCGCGGATGCGGCGTGGTGGCGAGCGTACCCTCCTGCGTCACGCGCAGGCTTTCCTTCTCCACGCCTCGCCCGATGCCTTGCAGGCGAGCCGAGCTCAGTGCCTTCAGGCGTTCTTGTAGACCGCGCATGCGGCTTCTCCTGGATCCTGTCTGGCGCGAAAGGTACTGGAAATCCGCGACTCTTGCTGGCGTGGGTCGAAGACGCCATTTCGCGCGTTGTGCTAGCGCACCTCAGCAAGCCGGATGCCGGCTCAGTGCAAACCCTAGAACGACAGCACGAACGCGGCGCCCCCGCTGGCTGGCTTCACGTGGCGCACGCTGCCGCTGCCGTGCTCGCGCGTGCTGAAGAAGGGCATGAAGATGTCCTGCTCCAGGCCCTGCGGCACGCCCGGGCCGTTGTCACGCACCTCGATGGCCAGGCGGCCGCCGCGGACGAGACGGGCGCTCACCTGCACCACCGGTTCCGCGACGTGCGACGTCGCGTGCGCGGCGTTGCTCAGCAGGTTCAGCAGCGCCTGTTCGAGCTGGCCGGCATCGGCCATCAACGTCAACGTGGCGGGCGTGACGTCGAAACGCCGCCCGCCGCCGCGCCGGCCAGCAGCAGTGCCGCGACGAGCGCCTGCGCGCGCCGCCGCCGCGTCTGCCGCGCGGCGTGGCAGGCGGGATCAGAGGCCATGCTTGTCGAGGCGTCGATACAGGGCCGCGCGGCTGAGGCCCAGCCGGCGCGCGGCCTCGCTGACGTTGCCCTGGGCCGCGCGCATCGCCTCGGCCACGGCACCGCGTTCGAGATCGTCCAGCCGCGTCGCGCCGGGGGGCGCGGGCGGCGGCAGGCCGGGGCCGGCGCCGAGCTGGAAATCGGCGACGTCCAGCCGCGCGTCGCCGCCCAGGATCACGGCGCGTTCGCAGGCGTGGCGCAGCGCGCGCACGTTGCCGTGCCACGCGTCTTCCTGCAACGCCTGCACGGCCGCCGCGCTGAGCGCCCGCGTCGGTCGGCCGTACTGCGTGGCGTAGTGGGCGAGGTAGTGGTGGGCCCGTGGCAGGACGTCCTCGCGGCGCTCGCGCACGGCCGGCACGCGCAGCACGATGGTGTTGAGGCGGTACAGCAGGTCGGCGCGGAAGCAGGCCGGATCGAACAGCCGGCGCTCGTCGAGGTTGGTGGCGCTGACGATGCGCACGTCCACCGGCTCGTCGCGATCGGCGCCCAGCGGCGTCACCTCGCGGCGCTCCAGCACCGTCAGCAGCTTGCCCTGGTGGGCCAGCGGCAGGTTGCCCACCTCGTCGAGGAACAGCGTGCCGCCGTGGGTCGCCTGGAACCGGCCCGCGCGGTCGGTGCGTGCGTCGCGCTGCTGCTGTCGGCGTTCGGGGTCCAAGCGTTGGCGGCCCACACGGTGCGCCGCAGCGCGCGCGAGATCGTCGTGCGCAAGCTCTACGGCGCCAGCCCTGGCCGCATCGCCGCGCTGATGGCGCGCGAGTTCGCGCCCATGCTGCTCGCAGCCGCCGTCGTCGGCCTCCCCTTGGCAGCCTGGCTGGCGCAGGCATGGCTGGCCAACTTCGCCGAACGCTCGCCGGCTGCGTTCCTGGCCTTGCCGCTGGCCCTCCTGGCGCTCGTGGCGATGACGGCACTGGCCGCGGCCCGGCACGCGCTGATCGCGATGAACATGCGGCCGACGCTGGCGTTGCGGGACTGAGAGGCCTGTCATTCCGCGCGCAGTCGCGGAATCCACGCTCGCGGTGGCGTCATTCGCAGGCGTGGATCCCGCGACTGCGCGCAGGATGACACCGTTTGGAGCGACTGCTTGGTCAGCCTGCGACCAGCAACCCGCGCTGCTCGATGAACGCGATGACCTCCGCCAGCCCCGCCTTCGTCTTGAGGTTGGTCATCACGTGCGGTCGCGTGGGGCGCATGCGGCGCGTGTCGGCTTCCATGACCTCGAGGCTCGCGCCCACGTACGGCGCGAGGTCGGTCTTGTTGATCACGAACAGGTCGCTCTTGGTGATGCCGGGGCCGCCCTTGCGCGGGATCTTCTCGCCGGCGGCCACGTCGATCACGTAGATCGTGAGGTCGCTCAGCTCGGGGCTGAAGGTGGCCGCCAGGTTGTCGCCGCCCGACTCGATGAAGACGATGTCGGCCTCGGGGAACTTCTCCAGCATGCGGTCGATGGCCTCGAGGTTGACCGAGGCGTCCTCGCGGATCGCGGTGTGCGGGCAGCCGCCGGTCTCCACGCCCATGATGCGCTCGGGCGCCAGTGCGCCGGCCACCGTCAGCAGGCGCTGGTCTTCCTTGGTGTAGATGTCGTTGGTGACGACCACGAGGTCCCACTTGTCGCGCATCGCCTTGCACAGCATCTCGACCAGCGTCGTCTTGCCCGAGCCGACCGGGCCGCCGACGCCCACGCGCAGCGGCGGCAGGCGCTTGCTGCGGTTGGCGATGTGATGAAGGGGCGTGGCGCGCGGCGCGGGGGCGTGGGCAAATTCGGTCATGGCGGTCTCGTGTCAGGATCGGAACAGGCGCGAATACTGGATCTCGTGGCGGGCGCTGGCGATACCCAGCATCGGCGAGAACGACTGCATGTCGTCGTCGGTCATGGCGAGCGCCCGATCGATCAGCGGCGGCATCTTCTCGACGAGCGCCTGCAGGATGCGCTGGCCCGCGAGCTGGCCCAGCGGCACGGCCTTCAGCGCCGCCTGCACCATGTTCTCGGCCCAGCCGAACAGCGAGGCATGCAAGGCCTGTGCCGCGCTGGCGTCGGCGCGCGCGGTGGCCAGCGCGAAGGCGACGGGCCAGGTGGGCGAGGGCGCCAGCGTGGCGAGATGCGCAAGCCGCGAACCGTCGTCCGCCGGCTGGTTGCGCAGCCACTCCACCAGCGAGCGGCCCATCTGTTCGCTCTGCAGGCGCAGCTCGCGCGTCTCGCGGGTGCGGCCGATGAAGTCGTTGAGCGCCGTGATGCGCGCCAGGTCGTGACGCTGCCAGGCGGCGTGCGCCTGGGCCAGCACCGGCAGGTCGGCACGCGCGGGCGCCAGGGCCATCTGGTTGGCGAGCCAGCCGGCGGCGCTGGCCTCGCCGGTGACCCGGCCGTCATCGACTGCCGTCTCCAGCGCCTCGGAGTAGCTGAAGCCGCCGACGGGCAGCGCCGGGGAGGCGAGCCACATCAGCTGCAGCAGCACGGCGTCGCCCGTCATCGGTGGTCGTGCTTCCTGTGGTCGTGGCCGTGATCGTGGTCATGGTTGCAGTCCGGCCCGTGCTCGTGCGGCGCGGCCTGGCCGACGACCGGGATGCCGATCGCCTTGCCCGCGGCCGGGGGCTTGTCGTGGGCATGACCGTGATCGTGGCCATGGTCATGACTGCCGTGGTCGTGCGCGTGGCCATGCCCGTGCGCGTGACCCGCATGCGCGCCCCCGCCCGCGCCGTACGCACCGCCTTCGGGCTCGAACGCGCCCGAGCCCTCGGTGACGATCAGGTGCTGTGCGCGCAGCATGTCGGCCAGCACATGGTCGGGCTCCAGCAGCAGGCGGTCGGGCTGCAACTCCAGCGGCACGTGGCGGTTGCCGAGGTGGTAGGCGGCGCGCAGCAGGTCGAACGGCGTGCCGTGATCGGCGCAGTGCGTGACGACGAGCACCGGCTGCGGCGCGGCCTTCACCCGGATCAGCGAGCCGTCCTCGGCCACCAGCACGTCGCCGCCGCGCAGCACGGTGCCGCGCGGCAGGAACACGTTGAGGGCGCGGCCCAGCGAATCGGTGGCTTCGATACGGCTCTTCTGGCGCACGTCCCAGTCGAGTTCCACCTCGCTGCCGCGGCGCAGCAGCACGGGGCTGAGGCCCTGGCCGCCGGGAACGCGCTTGCCGACCTGGAGGGAGCCTTGCTTGTCAGTCATCCTGGAATCCTTGCGTGAAAACGGAAACGGGCCGAGCTGCGCCGGCCCGTCGCAGGCAATACCTTACATCACCAGACGTGGCAACGATGCACCGGGGCCATCGGCTGGCCGGGCTTGCACGAGAACGCCTGCTCGAACTCCTTGAAGTTCGCCACCAGGCCATTGACCCGGTACTTGTTGGGCGAGTGCGGGTCGGTCGCGGCCAGCAGCCGCAACTGCTCGGGGCGCTCGTTGGAGCAGGCCCATTGCGCGTTGCCGATGAAGAAGCGCTGCTCGGGCGTGAACCCGTCGACGGACGCCGGCGCCGGATGCTCGGCGTCCTCGGCCTTCCACGCGATGAGGGCCAGCACCAGGCCGCCGAAGTCCGCCAGGTCCTCGCCCAGCGTCAGCTTGGAGTTGATGTGCACGTCGTCGATGACGATGAATTTCCCGTACTGGTCGGTGAGGCAGGTGGTGCGCTTGTCGAACTCGGCTGCGTCCTTCTTCGTCCACCAGTCCCTCAGGTTGCCGTGGGCGTCGAACTTGCGGCCGTCGTCGTCGAACGCGTGGGTGAGCTCGTGGCCGATGGTGCCGCCCGTGTCGCCGTAGTTGGGAGCGTCGTCGAGCCGGCCGTCGAACAGCGGCGGCTGCAGCACGCCGGCGGGAAAGTTCATGTCGCTCATCTGCAGGTCGTAGAACGCGTTGACCGTCTGCGGCGTCGCGATCCATTCGCTGCGATCCACCGGCTTGCCGATCTTGGCGAGCTGGCGGCGCTGCTCGAACGCGTCGCCGCGCTGCACGTTGCCCAGCAGGTCGTCGCGCCGGATCTCGAGGCCCGAGTAGTCGCGCCACTTGTCCGGGTAGCCGATCTTGTTGACGATGGCGTGCAGCTTCTCCAGCGCCTTGGCCTTGGTTTGCGGGCCCATCCAGTCGAGGTTGCGGATCTCGCTGTCCATGGCCGCCTGGATCTGCTGCGTCATGTGCAGCGTCTTCGCCTTCAACTCGGGGCTGAAGTTCTCCTTGACGAACTCCGCGCCCAGCGCATCGCCGATCTGGCTGTCCACCAGCGCGACGCAGCGCTGCCACAGCGGTGTCACCTGGGTCACGCCGCGCAGCGTGTGGCGGTAGTACTCGAAGTTCTCCTCGACGAAGGGCCGGGACAGGAACGGCGCCGAGATGTGCGCCACATGCCAGCGCAGGTAGGTCTTGATCTCGTCGAGATTGCGCACCCGCAGCTGGAAGTCGAGCGCCTGGAAGAATCGGGGCTGGCTGACGTTGAACCGGTCGTTGCCCGTCAGGCCCATGCCGGCGAGGTACGACGTCCAGTCGAATGCCGGCGTGAGCGACTGCAGCCTGCGGGCGTTGGCCGGGTGGAACAGCTTGCGGGAGTCGCGCTGGTCGACCTGCGTCATCGAGCTCCTGGCCAGCGCCGTCTCGATGTCCAGCACGGTGGCGGCGTGCGCCTTCGCGTCGTCGGCGCCGTCGCCCATCAGCCGGAACATGTGCGCCACGTGCACGCCGTACCTTTCGCGCAGATCCCTCGACTGGGCGTCCGCCTTCGTGTAGTAGTCGCGGTCGGGGAGCCCCAGGCCGCCCTGGCTGGCGAAGGCGATCACGCGCGAGGAATCGGCATAGTCCTGGCCCGAGCCGAACGAGAAGAACAGGCCGTCGTCGCCGGAGTCGAGCTGGAGCCTGGCGAGCACGGCCGGCAGGTCCTTCTTCGTGCGCATGCCGGCTATGAGTTCCAGCTCCGGCTTCATCGGCCGCGCGCCCAGCGACTGCGTGAGGGTGTCGTCGGTGCAGGCGGCGAACGCGTCGCCGATCTTCTGCTGCGAGATCGTGCGGCCGTCGGTCTGCATGGCCAGTCGCTCGAGGATGCCCCACAGCACGCGCTGGTTGTCCTGGGTCATCTTGCCGTACACGTCCCAGCCGGGCTGGTCGGCCGGGATCGGATTGCTCTTCTTCCAGCCGCCGCAGGCGTACTGGTAGAAGTCGACGCAGGGGTCGGCGGACTTGTCCATGGCGCTGACGTCGAACACCGGCGTATAGGGCAGCCGGGTGAGCGGCGTGGCGGCGGGCGCCTCCTGGGCGCGCACGGCAACGGCGGCACAGGCCGCGAGGGCCAGCGCCGCAAGAAGATTCCTGCGGAAGATTTGCATGTACGAGTGAGGCCTCAGTCGGACACCTGCACGCCCTTCCAGAACGAGACGCGGCCCTTGATGTTGGCCGCCGCCTCGGTGGGCTCGGGGTAGTACCAGACGGCCTCGGGGTTCATCTCGCCGTTGACGAACAGCGTGTAGTAGTAGGCCTGGCCCTTCCACGGGCAGCTCGTGCGGTGGTTGCTGAACGTGACGTAGTCGCGGTTCAGGCTGGTCTCGGGAAAGTAGTGGTTGCCCTCGACCGTGACGATGTCGTCGCTCTCGGCCAGGACGGCGCCGTTCCAGGTGGCTTTCATGCGGTTCTCCAGCGTTTGCCGCGGCGGAACGCGTGCGGCAGGAACGCTAGTTTCGCAGGTCGCGAAAGCCAGCTTGCCGCGGGGCTTCCCGCGCCGGGCATGTTGTATAGGGGAGGGAAGCTCCGCCCGGACGCCGCTGGAAGCGTCGTTGAGCCGTCGGAGTGCTCCGGTGAAGGAGCCGGCCGGTCGAGCGGACGATGCCGTTCGTGATCTCAGGCGTCGCTCAGGGGCGTCGCCTTGGGGCGCCTCGCCGCACTATTTCGGAAGAGGCAGGTTGGTGCGCAGTTGACCTTGGCGGTTGACCTCGATGCACGGTGCATGGGCCAAAGGCTTCCACTCCGGTTGCACGGGCTGCGGACGCGCAACGCGTTCGCCGAGCGGCTGCCAGGGGGCGGGATCCGATTCACCAGCGACTTTCATAGGCCCTCTCATTGGATGTCCTCTGAACGATCTGACACTAGCAATCGGCGAGCCAGGGATCACGCACCGCGTGTAAACGCTGATGAGCTCGCCGCGGGGTTGCCGGTGCCTGCTCATTCAACGCGAAACAAGGCCTCGCCGTCGACAACGAAGGCGTCATTTACATAGGCGTTTGTCGAATCGTCGGTGCCGTGGCCGCACCGTCGCGCAGGATGACGGGGAGCCGCTAGAACAGGAAGTAGCGCTGCGCCATCGGCAGCTCGGTGGCCGGCTCGCAGGTGAGCAACTGGCCGTCGGCCCGCACCTCGTAGGTGTGCGGGTCGATGTCCATCTTCGGCAGCCAGGCGTTGTGGATCATGTCGCGCTTGGTGACCGTGCGGCAGCCCTTCACGGTGGCGATGGCCTTGTGCAGGCCCGCGCGCGCCGGCACGCCCGCGGCGATGCCGGCCTGGGACACGAAGGTGAGCGAGCCCTGGGTGAGCGCGCCGCCGTAGCTGCCGAACATGGGCCGGTAGTGCACCGGCTGCGGCGTGGGAATGGAGGCGTTGGCGTCGCCCATCGCGGCCATGGCGATGAAGCCGCCCTTGAGGATCAGCGCCGGCTTGACGCCGAAGAACGCCGGCTGCCACAGCACCAGGTCGGCCCACTTGCCCACCTCGATGGAGCCCACCTCGTGGGCGATGCCGTGCGTCAGCGCCGGGTTGATGGACAGCTTGGCCACGTAGCGCTTCACGCGCGTGTTGTCGTTGCGCTCTCCATCGCCCGACAGCGGCCCCCGTTGGGCTTTCATCTTGTGGGCCGTCTGCCAGCAGCGCAGGATCACCTCGCCCACGCGGCCCATGGCCTGCGAGTCGGACGAGAACATGCTGATCGCGCCGAGGTCGTGCAGGATGTCTTCGGCGGCGATGGTCTCGCGGCGGATGCGGCTTTCGGCGAAGGCCAGGTCTTCCGCGATGCCGGCGTCCAGGTGGTGGCACACCATCAGCATGTCCAGGTGCTCGTCCAGCGTGTTGACGGTGAACGGGCGCGTGGGGTTGGTGGACGACGGCAGCACGTTGGACTCGCCCACCACTCTCATGATGTCGGGCGCATGGCCGCCGCCGGCGCCCTCGGTGTGGAAGCTGTGGATGGTGCGGCCCTTGAACGCGGCGATGGTGTCCTCTACGAAGCCGCTCTCGTTGAGCGTGTCCGAGTGGATGGCCACCTGGATGTCGGTCTCTTCCGCCACCGACAGGCAGCAGTCGATGGCCGCGGGCGTGGTGCCCCAGTCCTCGTGCAGCTTCAGGCCGATGGCGCCGGCCTCCACCTGCTGGCGCAGCGCCTCTGGCTGGCTCGCGTTGCCCTTGCCCATGAAGCCGAGATTCATCGGGAACGCGTCGGCGGCCCTCAGCATGCGCTCGATGTTGGCCGGGCCGGGCGTGCAGGTGGTGGCGAAGGTGCCCGTGGCCGGGCCGGTGCCGCCGCCCATCATCGTGGTGACGCCGGAGGACAGCGCCTCCTCGATCTGCTGCGGGCAGATGAAGTGGATATGGGTGTCGATGCCGCCGGCCGTGACGATCATGCCCTCGGCCGCGATGATCTCGGTGCCGGGGCCGATGACGATGTCCACGCCCGGCTGCACGTCCGGGTTTCCGGCCTTGCCGATGGCCGCGATGCGGCAGCCGCGCAGGCCGATGTCGGCCTTGACGATGCCCCAGTGGTCGACGATCAGCGCGTTGGTGATGACGCAGTCCACGGCCTCGGCGGCGCCGGGGCCGTTCATGGCCTGGCCCTGGCCCATGCCGTCGCGGATGGTCTTGCCGCCGCCGAACTTCACTTCCTCGCCATAGCCGCCGGCGGCCAGGGTGAAGTCCTTCTCGACCTCGATGACGAGGTTGGTGTCGGCCAGCCGGACGCGGTCGCCGGTGGTGGGGCCGAACATTTCGGCATAGGCGCGTTTGCCGATGGTGGGCATCAGAGCTTTCCTTGCACGAGGGCCCGGAAGCCATGGACGGTGCGTGCACCGGCGAGGTCGACCAGTGTCACGGTGCGTTGCTGGCCGGGCTCGAAGCGCACGGCGGTGCCCGAGGCGATGTCCAGCCGCATGCCGCGGGCGGCCTCGCGGTCGAAGCGCAGGGCGCCGTTGGTTTCGGCGAAGTGGTAGTGCGAGCCGACCTGGATCGGGCGGTCCCCGCCGTTCTCCACCACCAGCGTCAGGCGACGCCGGCCCGGGTTGAGTTCGATGTCGCCATCGTCGGTGAGCAGTTCGCCGGGAATCATCGGATCCTCGAGGCAGGTGGATGGGCGAGCGTGCACCTCAGGAGTGCGGTGGTCGCCCTGATCATGTGATCGGCTGGTGGATGGTCACCAACTTGGTGCCATCGGGGAACGTCGCCTCGACCTGGATGTCGGGGATCATCTCCGCGATGCCGTCCATCACGTCGGCCCGGGTGAGGATGTGGCGGCCCGCGCTCATCAGCTCGGCGACGCTGCGCCCGTCGCGCGCGCCCTCCATGATGGCCGCGCTGATGAGGGCGATCGCCTCGGGATAATTCAGTTTCAGGCCCCGGGCCTTGCGGCGCTCGGCGAGCAGCGAGGCCGTGAAGAGCAGGAGCTTGTCCTTTTCGCGCGGAGTCAGGTTCATCTTGCAGAGCGTATTGCACGAACGGTGCCATGCGCAAGAGTGGACGGCACGAGTCTTGAGTGCATTGCGGTCGCCCATGACAAATGCCGCCCTCGATCCCGTCACGACCGCCCCGCCCGCGCCCCAGCGCGTGGTGAAGGTGCGGCGCGACTACAACAGTTGGGTGGCGCAGGAATCGCTGGAGGACTACGCGCTGCGCTACACGCCGCAATCGTTCCGCAAGTGGTCGGAGCTGCGGGTGGCCAACACGGCGTTCGGCGCGGCGTCGTTCCTGGTGCTGGAGGCGGTGGGCGCCACCCTGCTGGTGCAGTACGGCTTCGTCAACGCGTTCTGGGCCATCCTGGCCACGGGGCTGATCATCGCGCTGGCCGGCTGGCCGATTGCCGTCTATGCGGCCCGCCACGGGCTGGACATGGACCTGCTCACCCGCGGCGCCGGCTTCGGCTACCTGGGCTCGACCATCACCTCGCTGATCTACGCGAGCTTCACCTTCATCTTCTTCGCGCTGGAGGCCGCCGTGATGGCCTACGCGCTGGACCTCGCGTTCGACATCCCGCCCGCCTGGGGCTACCTCGTCTGCGCGGTGGTGGTGTTGCCGCTGGTCACGCATGGCGTCACGGCCATCGGCCGCCTGCAGGTGTGGACGCAGCCGCTGTGGATCGCGATGCTGGTCCTGCCCTACGTGTACGTGTTCCGCGCGCACCCGCACGCGCTCGCCGGCCTGTGGGCGTACGCGGGCGAGGACGGCCGGGGCGGCGTGTTCGACCTGCTGAAGTTCGGCAGCGCGATGACGGTGGGCATCGCGCTGATGACGCAGATGGGCGAGCAGGCCGACTACCTGCGTTTCATGCCCGCGCGCACCGAATCGAACAGGCGCCGCTGGTGGCTGGGCGTGGCGATCGGTGGCCCGGGCTGGGTGCTCCCGGGCGTGCTGAAGATGCTCGGCGGCACGCTGCTGGCCTGGATCGCCATCGGCGAATCGGTGCCGCTGGATCGCGCGGTCGATCCGAACCAGATGTACCTGGCGGCCTACGACACGGTGTTCAGCCGGCCGGGCATGGCGGTGGCGGCGACGGCGGCGTTCGTGGTGCTGTCGCAGCTCAAGATCAACGTCACGAACGCCTATGCGGGCTCGCTGGCGTGGTCCAACTTCTTCGCCCGCCTCACGCACAGCCACCCGGGCCGCGTGGTGTGGGTGGCGTTCAACACGGCCATCGCGCTGATGCTGATGGAGCTGGACGTGTTCACGGTGCTGGGCCAGGTGCTGGGCCTGTACGCGAACCTGGCGATCTCTTGGCTGATGGCGGTCGTGGCCGACCTGGTCATCAACAAGCCGCTGGGGCTGTCGCCCAAAGGCATCGAGTTCCGCCGCGCCTACCTCTACGACGTCAACCCGGTGGGCGTGGGTGCGATGGGCATCGCCTCGGTGCTGAGCATCGCCGCGCACCTGGGCGCGTTCGGCGCGCTGGCGCAGGCGTTCTCGGCGCTGATCGCGCTGGTGACCGCCTTCGTCGCGTCGCCGCTGATCGCCTGGGTCACGAAGGGCCGCTACTACATCGCAAGAAATGACGACCCGGCTCGCTTCGCTCCGCGCTCCCAAGGGGCTCAGGCCGAGGCGCAGCCGCTGCGCTTCTTCGAGCCCGGCCGGGCCACCGCCGACGGCGCCGTGCGCCTGCGCACGTTGCGGTGCTGCATCTGCGAGCGCGACTACGAAGGCCCGGACATGGCGCATTGCCCGGCCTACCAGGGGCCCATCTGCTCGCTGTGCTGCTCGCTCGACGCGCGCTGCGGCGACCTGTGCAAGCCCGACGCACGCCTGGCCACGCAGGCGCGCGACGCCGTGCACGCGTTGCTGCCGCGCCGGCTGTGGCCGGCCATCGAAGGCGGCCTGGGCGCGTGGCTGGCGCTGATGCTGCCGGTGTCGCTGCTGCTGGCGGGCGTCTGCACGCTGCTGTACCGGCAGGAGCTGCGCGCGCTCGGCGACGCCGCCGGCGCGTCCGCCGCCACGCTGCGCCAGTCGTGCGTCAGCGTGTTCGCGATGCTGCTGCTGGCCAGCGGCATCGTCGGCTGGTGGGCGGTGCTCACGCGCCAGAGCCGGCGCGTGGCGCAGGAGGAGAGCAACCGCCAGACGCAGGCACTCGGCGAGCAGACGGTGCGGCTGACCCAGGAGATCGCCTCGCACCGCGAGACCGACGCGGAGCTGCAGCGCGCCAAGGCCGCCGCCGACGCGGCCAACCAGGCCAAGAGCCGCTACATCTCCACGCTGAGCCACGAGTTGCGCACGCCGCTCAACAGCGTGATCGGCTATGCGCAGCTGCTCGACGACGACCCCGCGCTGCCGGCGCACCGGCGCCAGGCGGTGAGCGTGATTCGGCGTGGCGGCGAACACCTGCTGTCGCTGATCGAGGGCACGCTGGACCTGGCGCGCATCGAGAGCGGCAAGGTGTCGCTGGCCACGACCACGATGCACTTCCACGACGCGATCGACCAGCTCGCCGACCTGTTCGAGCTGCAGGCCGGCGCCAAGGGCCTGCGCTTCCGGCGCGAGTTCGACGCCGCGCTGCCGCAGTACGTGCGCGCCGACGAGCGCCGGCTGCGCCAGATCCTGATCAACGTGATCGGCAACGCCGTGAAGTTCACCGACCGCGGCGAGGTCACGCTGCGCATCCGCCACGAACGCGAGATGGCCTACTTCGAGATCGAGGATACGGGCCCGGGCATCGCGGCGGGCGATCTCGATCGCATCTTCGAGCCGTTCGCGCGCGGCACCGCCCGCGGCAGCTTCGCGGGCGCCGGTCCGCACGATGGCGGCGGCACGGGCCTGGGCCTGACCATCGCCAAGATGCTCACCGACCTGATGGGCGGCGAGATGACCGTGCACAGCACGCCCGGCGTGGGCACGCGCTTTCGCATCGTGCTGTTCCTGGCAGAGCAGCGCGCCGGGGCGGCCGCGGTGGCGCCTGCCGTCCGGCGACGCCATGGCTACCTCGGCGCGCGCCGCCGGGTGCTGGTGGTGGACAACGAGGAGGTCGACCGCGAGCTGCTGCGCCAGTTGCTGGAGCCCACCGGCTTCCTCGTGGAGCAGGCGCCGTCGGGCGAGGCCGCGTTGGCGCACCTGCGTGCACGCCAGGCGGGCGACCTGCCCGACGCGATCCTGATGGACCTGGCGATGCCCGGCATCGACGGCTGGGAGACCATCCGCCGGCTGCGCGCCGAGGGCCTGAGCGAGGCACCGGTGGCCATCGTCTCGGCCAACGCGTTCGACCGGCGCCTGGACAACGACGTGGGCATCCGCGCCGAGGACTACGTGTTGAAGCCCGTGCGCGGGGAGGAGCTGCTCGAGTGGCTGGGCCGCGTGCTGGCGCTGGAATGGAGCAGCGAACCCGAGCCGGTGCCGATCGCGACGGAGCCGGCTGTCGTGGCAGTCGCGTCGCCCGCGCGGGTACCCGAGGCGACGTCGCTGCAGGCACTGGCCGAACAGGTGCGCGTGGGCTATCCGCGTGGCATCCATCGCTGGCTGGATCACATCGACGCCACCGAGCCGGCGTGCGCCGAGTTCACGCAGCGCCAGCGCGCGCTGGCCAGCCGCTTCCAGCTCGACGCCATGGCCGCCGACATCGCGCTGGCGCTGCACGGCGGGGAGGCGTCGCATGGCTGAGTGGATGCACGAGCCGCCGGGCGACGTCGACGCCGTCGTGCCGGGCACGCGCCGCGCGATGGCCGGCGAGGTCGTGGGCGTGGTGCTGATCGTCGACGACATCCCCGACAACCTCGCCGTGCTGCACGACGCGCTCGACGAATCGGGCTACACCGTGCTGGTGGCCACCGACGGCGCCAGCGCCATCGCGCGTGCCGCCCAGGCGCTGCCTGACATCGTGCTGCTGGACGCGCTGATGCCCGGCATGGACGGCTTCGAGGTGGCGCGCCGCCTGAAGGCCGACGAGGCGACGGCGCCCATTCCCATCGTGTTCATGACCGCGCTGACCGACACCGAGCACGTGCTGGCCGCGTTCGCGGCCGGCGGGGTCGACTACGTCTCCAAGCCCGTGCGCCCGCGCGAGGTGGTGGCGCGGATCGCCGCGCACCTGCAGAGCGCCCGCCACGCGAAGCAGGCCCGCAACGCGCTCGATGCGTTCGGCCACGCCTCGATCGCGTTGCGCCCCACCGATGGCCGCGTGCTGTGGCAGACGCCGCTGGCGCGCGACCTGATGAAGAGGCACTTCGGTGGCGGCGCGGCGGGCGTGGGCGGCACGCCAAGAGCCCAACAGGGCGCGGCGGGTGCGCCGATCAGCGATGCGGCGAGCGCCGCGGCCGCGCCCCTGCGCGCACCCGCGGGCCTGTGCGACTGGGTGCGCGAGCGCGTGACGCGCCAGGCCGATGCGCTCGCGCTGGAGGGCGCCGACACCTGGAGCTGCGTCACGGGCACCCAGCGCCTGCATTGCAGCCTGCATCCGGCCAGCGCCGAGGACGAGTGGCTGCTCGTGCTCACCGAGAGCAACAATGGCGCGGCCATCGAGGCGCTGTCGCTGCAGTTCCGGCTCACGGCGCGCGAGGCCGAGGTGCTGTACTGGGTGGCGCACGGCAAGACCAACCGCGACATCGGCGACATCCTGGGCACGCGGCCCAAGACCATCACCAAGCACCTGGAGCACGTGTTCGAGAAGCTGGGCGTCGAGACCCGCACGGCCGCAGCGGCGCGGGTGCTGGGGACGTTGCCGGAGCTGATGCGCAAGAGGTAACGACAAGGGGCCCGGCCCCTCGCTTGCGCGCGCGGCGGCGGCTCCCGCGCGTGCACGACGCCATGCGAGCCACGCGAAGGGATCATTCCATGAACACCGGCAATCCGTACCTCGACGCCTTCACGGCCTGGAGCGGCGCCCCCGTCTTCTCGCAGCCCATCCTGCCGGGCTGGACGTTCAACGTGAACAACTACAACTCGACGTCGCCGCGCACCGAGGGCCTGGTCGTCTCGAAGTTCAGCTACGGGCGCCAACTGGGCCAGATCAGCGACGCGCTGGCCGCCCTCGTCGACACGCTGCCCGAGAAGACGAAGGCCGAGCCGGCCTTCGCCGCCTTCCTGAAGATGAAGGCGGCGATCGACGTGCTGAAGGACGCGGTGTAGCCATGCGGTCGTCCTGCGCGAAGTCGCAGGATCCCCTCTCGAGGCCGCGTCGCTCGCAAGCGTGGATCCTGCGACTTCGCGCAGGATGACTCGACGTGCCTGGCTACCGCCCCTGCCGGCTGGCCTGGAAGTCGAGGAAGCGGATCGCCGAATCCTGCACGCCGGCGGCGGCCTGCGGGTGCGAGGTGACGGCCGTCAGGCGCTTCAGCCAAGCCCCCCGGTCGTCGCGCGGCAGCTTCGAGTTGAGCAGCCGGTTGGCCATCCAGGCCGTCAGCTCGGTGGGCTGGCGTTGCAGCGACGCTGCCAGCAGTTCCGGATAGCCGGGTTGGCGCTCGAGCGCATCCACGAGCGGGCCGGGCGTGCCGAAGTCGGCCTGCGGGTGGCGTTCCAGCAGCGCCAGCAACGCCGGGGCGACGCGTTCGCAGCCGGGCAGGGCGGCGAAGCCTGCCAGCAACTCGTTGAGGCGGTGAACGTTGTCCGCGCCGTCCTCGGTCGGATGGAACACCTCCAGGTCGGCCAGGAGGGCGTCGACGGAACCGGTCATGGGGAGCAATGGAAACTGGGGAATGGCTAGCGTATCCGTTCGGCGCGTGGCCGCGGGCCACCCCCCACAAGCCACCTCGGCGCGCGTGGTCGAATCCTCGGCGTGGGCGCCGGAGGTACGACATGTGTCGTATGTCGCCGCCGGGCCGTGATGCTTATCCTTCGTCCATCGTCCTCGGCACAGAGGACTTCTTTGAGGAGCGACCCCGCAATGACCACTTCCCGCCGCACATTCAGCCTGACGTTGGGTGCGCTCGCCGCATTCGCGTCGTTGACCTCGATGACGCCGGCCCAGGCGGCCGACACGATCAAGGTCGGCATCCTGCACTCGCTGTCCGGAACGATGGCGATTTCCGAGACGGTGTTGAAGGACACCGCGCTCATGACGATCGCCGAGATCAACGCCAAGGGCGGCGTGCTGGGCAAGCAGCTCGAGCCGGTGGTCGTCGACCCCGCGTCGAACTGGCCGTTGTTCGCCGAGAAGGCGCGCCAGCTGATCACGCAGGACCATGTGGCCGTCGTCTTCGGCTGCTGGACCAGCGTGTCGCGCAAGTCGGTGCTGCCGGTGTTCGAGGAACTCAACAGCCTGCTGTTCTACCCGGTGCAGTACGAAGGCGAGGAGCTCAGCAAGAACGTGTTCTACACGGGCGCGGCGCCGAACCAGCAGGCCATTCCCGCCGTCGAATACCTGATGTCCAAGGATGGCGGCTCGGCCAAGCGCTTCGTGCTGCTGGGCACCGACTACGTCTACCCGCGCACGACCAACAAGATCCTGCGCTCGTTCCTGCACTCGAAGGGCATCAAGGACGAGGACATCATGGAGGAGTACACGCCGTTCGGCCACTCCGACTACCAGTCCATCATCGCCAAGATCAAGAAGTTCTCGAGCGAAGGCAAGAAGACGGCCGTCGTCTCGACGATCAACGGCGACTCCAACGTGCCGTTCTACAAGGAACTGGGCAACCAGGGCCTGAAGGCGACGGACGTTCCGGTCGTCGCGTTCTCGGTCGGCGAGGAAGAACTGCGCGGCGTGGATACCAAGCCGCTGGTGGGCAACCTGGCGGCCTGGAACTACTTCATGTCGATCAAGAACCCGACCAACGCGGCGTTCATCAAGGAGTGGTCGGACTACGCCATCAAGGCCAACCTGGCCAGCAAGGACAAGCCGCTCACCAACGACCCGATGGAGGCCACCTACATCGGCATCCACATGTGGGCGCAGGCGGTGGAGAAGGCCAAGTCCACCGATACCGACAAGGTGATCGCGGCGATGGCCGGCCAAACCTTCAAGGGCCCCGACGGTTTCGTGATCACGATGGATCCGAAGAACCATCACCTGCACAAGCCGGTGTTCATCGGCGAGATCAAGCCCGACGGCCAGTTCAACGTGGTGTGGAAGACGCCGGGCCCGATCAAGGCCCAGCCGTGGAGCCCGTACATCCCCGAAGACAAGGGCAAGAAGGACGAACCGGAAAAGAAGTGAGGACGTGATGCGGCGACTCACTCTTCGCAGTGCCTTCATCGCGCTGGTCGCGGTGTTCGGCACGGTCGCCGCTCCCGCCTGGGCGCTCGACGCGGCCCAGGCGCGCGCGATTGCCGTCGGCGACGGCGACGCGCGCATCGCGGCCCTGCAGGACGCGGTGACGCGGGCCGATCCCGGCCTGGCCACGTTCGCGCAGGCGCTGCTCGACGACTCCGTCAAGACCACCGCCACCGGGGTCTTCATCGTCCACGACGACAAGGCGGTCGACGCGGTCACGGGCCAGCCCGCGAAGCTGCCCGACGACGCCGAGGACGTCTCCAACAACAACCGCATGCGCGGCGCGCTGCAGACGGCGCTGAGCGGCCTGCGCCTGGTTTCGCCCGAACTCGCCACGCGGCGTGCGGCGGTCGACGACCTGACCAAGGACGCCGCCGATCCGGCGCTGCTGCCGGTCATCGACAAGGCGATCGCCAAGGAAACCGACGCCGGCCTGAAGTCGCGCCTGGAGCGCCTGAAGGCCGCTGTCCAGATCGCCGCGCCGGATCGCGCGCAGCGGCTGCAGGCGATCCAGCTGCTGTCGAGCAGCGGCGAGCCCACCGTGCGCGCGCTGCTGCAGGCGCGCCTGGCGCCGGACGCCGAGACCGACCCCGAGCTGCGCGCCGCCGTCGCGCATGCCATCACGCAGGTGGAAGGCCGCCTGGCCTGGGGCGAGCGGCTGGGCGTGCTGTTCACCGGCATCAGCCTGGGCTCGATCCTGCTGCTGGTGGCGCTCGGCCTGGCCATCACCTACGGGCTGATGGGCGTCATCAACATGGCCCACGGCGAGCTGATGATGATCGGCGCCTATACCACCTGGGGTGTGCAGAGCCTGTTCCGCCACTTCGCGCCCGGGCTGTTCGACGCCTACATCCTGCTGGCCATTCCCGCGTCCTTCCTGGTGTCGGCGGGCGTCGGCGCGATCCTGGAGCGCGGCGTGATCCGCTTCCTCTACGGCCGTCCGCTGGAGACGCTGCTGGCCACGTGGGGCATCAGCCTCGTCCTGATGCAGGGCGTGCGCTCGCTGTTCGGGGCGCAGAACGTGGAGGTGGAGAACCCGTCTTGGATGTCGGGCGGCATCGCCGTCACGAGCAACCTCGTGCTGCCGTACAACCGCCTGGCCATCATCGCGTTCGCCGCGCTGGTGCTGCTGGCCACCTGGCTGCTGATCAGCCGCACGCGCCTGGGCCTGTTCGTGCGCGGCGTCACGCAGAACCGCCGCATGGCCTCGTGCACCGGCATCAACACCACGCGCATCGACACGCTGGCCTTCGCGCTCGGCGCCGGCATCGCCGGCATGGCCGGCTGCGCGCTGAGCCAGGTGGGCAACGTCGGCCCCGACCTCGGCCAGAGCTACATCGTCGACTCGTTCATGGTGGTCGTGCTGGGCGGCGTGGGCCAGCTCGCCGGCACCGTGCTCGCCGCGCTGGGCCTGGGCCTGATGAACAAGATGCTCGAAGGCATCGCCGGCGCCGTGCTCGCCAAGATCTTCGTGCTGATCTTCATCGTCGTGTTCATCCAGAAGCGTCCGCAAGGGTTGTTCGCGCTCAAGGGACGGAGTGCCGAATCGTGACCCCGGTCGCCCCCGTCCAATTGCTTCCCGAATCGCGCCGCGGCCTGCTGCTGGGCGTGCGTGGCTGGAGCGTCGTCATCGGCGTGCTGGCCGTCATCGCCGGGGTGATCCCGGTGCTGAACCTGGTCGTGCCGGTGGGCAATCCGCTGCACTTCGGCGACTACGGCCTGGCGCTGGTGGCCAAGATCATGTGCTACGCGATGTGCGCGCTGGCGATGGACCTGATCTGGGGCTACACCGGCATCCTGTCGCTGGGCCATGGCCTGTACTTCGCGCTCGGCGGCTACGCGATGGGCATGTACCTGATGCGCCAGATCGGCCACGACGGCAACTACCGCAGCGACCTGCCCGACTTCATGGTGTTCCTGGACTGGAAGAGCCTGCCCTGGACCTGGACCGGCAGCGCGTCGTTCGTGTTCCAGATGATCCTGGTGGTCGCGGTGCCGGGCATCGTGGCGGGCGTGTTCGGATGGTTCGCGTTCCGCTCGCGCATCAAGGGCGTCTACTTCTCCATCATCACGCAGGCGCTGACCTTCGCCGGCATGCTGCTTTTCTTCCGCAACGAGACCGGGTTCGGCGGCAACAACGGCTTCACCGACTTCAAGCGCATCCTGGGCATCTCGGTGGCGGCACCGTCCACGCGCATGGTGCTGTTCGTGCTGACCGGCTGCACCCTGGTGGCGTTCTACCTGCTGGCGCGCGTCATCGTCAACAGCAAGTACGGCCGCGTGCTGCAGGCGATCCGCGACGCCGAGAGCCGCGTGATGTTCACGGGCTACGACCCGCTGAAGTACAAGCTGTCCATCTGGGTGCTGTCGGCCGTGATGTGCGGCATCGCCGGAGCGCTGTACGTGCCGCAGGTGGGCATCATCAACCCGAGCGAGATGTCGCCGGCGGCGTCCATCGAGATGGCGATCTGGGCGGCCGTGGGCGGCCGCGGAACCCTGGTGGGCCCCATCGTCGGCGCGTTCTTCGTCAACGGGGCCAAGAGCTGGTTCACGCAGGCGTTCCCCGAGTTCTGGTTGTACTTCCTGGGCGCGCTGTTCATCGCGGTGACGCTGTTCCTGCCGCGCGGGATCATGGGGATCAAGGACAGGTTGAAACGGGAGAAGGGCGTGGAGGTGAAGGCATGACACCGGACCTGCAGGAAGCCGGTGCGGCGATTCTCGAACGGCACCACCAGCTGGAGGCGGCGACGTCGTCGGCCGGTGGTGCCAGCTTCGGTCGCCTGATGCAGGGCAGCACGCCCGACTTCGCCCACGGCGTGGCGTTGTACCTGGACGAGATCAGCGTCAGCTTCGACGGCTTCAAGGCGCTCAACAGCCTGTCGCTGGCCATCGACGTGGGCGAGATGCGCTGCATCATCGGCCCCAACGGTGCCGGCAAGACGACGATGATGGACGTGATCACCGGCAAGACCCGGCCCGACACCGGCCACGCGCACTTCGGCTCCAACATCGACCTGCTGCGCCTGCGCGAGCCGCAGATCGTGCGTGCCGGCATCTGCCGCAAGTTCCAGAAGCCCACGGTCTACGAAGAGCTCTCGGTGTTCGAGAACCTCGAACTCGCGTTGCAGAACGACCGCGGCGTGCGCGCCGCGCTGTTCGCCAGGTTGTCGGGCGCGCAGCGCGAACGCATCGCCGAGATCCTGCAGCTGGTGCACCTGCTGCCCGAGGCGCACCGCATCGCCGGCCTGCTGTCGCACGGCCAGAAGCAGTGGCTGGAGATCGGCATGCTGCTCGCGCAGGAGCCCGTGCTGCTGCTGCTGGACGAGCCCGTGGCAGGCATGACCGACGAGGAGACAGAGCGCACCGCGGAGCTGTTCCTCACGCTGGTGGGCAAGCACTCGCTGGTGGTCGTGGAGCACGACATGAAGTTCGTGGACATGCTCACGCAGGGCCACCGCAAGGTGACCGTGCTGCATGAAGGATCGGTGCTGGCGGAGGGGACGCTCGCCGAGGTGCAGTCGAACACGCAGGTGATCGACGTGTACCTGGGGAGATAGGAAAAATGCTGCAAGTGCAAGGTCTGAACCAGTACTACGGCGGCTCGCACATCCTGCGCGACGTGTCGCTGCAGGCCAAGGTGGGCGAGGTCACCGTCGTGCTCGGTCGCAACGGCGTAGGCAAGACGACGCTGCTCAAGAGCCTGATGGGCGTGGTGCCCACGCGCACCGGCACGATCCGGCTGGACGACAAGGACCTCGCCGGCAAGGCGCCGTACGAGCGCGTGCGCTCGGGCGTCGGCTACGTGCCGCAGGGCCGCGAGATCTTCGGGCGCCTCACGGTGATGGACAACCTGCGCATGGGCCTCGCGTCGATGCCGTCCGGCAGCGACGTGCCGGCGGAGATGTTCGAGCTGTTTCCCGTGCTGGCGCAGATGAAGAACCGCCGCGGCGGCGACCTGTCCGGCGGCCAGCAGCAGCAGCTCGCCATCGCGCGCGCGCTCGCGCCCGGGCCGCGATTGCTGCTGCTGGACGAACCCACCGAAGGCATCCAGCCTTCCGTCATCAAGGACATCGGCCGCGTGATCCGCAAGCTCGCCGACCGCAAGACCATGGCCATCGTGCTGGTGGAGCAGTTCTACGACTTCGCGGCCGAACTGGCCGACGCGTACGTCGTGATGGAACGCGGCGTGGTGATCGCGCAGGGCGCCGGATCGGCGATGGAGTCGGACGGGGTGCGGACGCTGATGTCCGTCTAGTGTCGTGATTGGGAAATTCGTTGAAGAGGTCGAGAGCGAAGAAGTGAAGGTACCGAATCCTGTCCAGAACGGTCGCAGACTAGGCGCGCCCGCGACACGATGCTGGGCGGCCTCGCGAGCGGGCGCAACGACGGATGCGGCCGTTCTGGGCAGGATTCTTCAACGAATTTCTCAATCACGACACTAGGTACGCCATACGCGCGGTGCGCAGGCCGCGCGCGACCACGCCAGCGCGCGCCAGGCGCGCCACACGCTCGCCAGCAGGTCGTGGATCGGCTCCACGCGCGGCGCCAGCACCCGCAGCGTGACGACGTCGGGCTGCGGCGCCGTCGCCCCCGTGGTGGTGGCCAGTGCATGCGCGCCCGCGATCTCGCGCGCCACGTCCAGCAATTGTTCGCGCCGCGCGTCGGCCAGCGGCGTGCCGGCGGCGAACCACAGCGTGCCGAGCGCGCGGTGGCCGGCCCAGCCGCACGGCCCGTCGAGCAGCGCCGCGTCGCCGGCCGACGTGCGGCCGCGCTCCAGCCAGCGCGGGCCCACCGCGATGTCGTGGCGGTAGTCGCCGGCCACGAAGGGAGCGTCGGCGGCGGGCAGGCCGAGAGCGACGCAGTCCCAGCCGAACATCTCGGCGCCCGGGGCGAGCTCGAAGCGCATGCGGTTGTCGGCGCGCGCGCCGGAATGCACCAGCGTCTCCAGCGGCAGCCACTCGAGCCGGCCGCCGCCGGCCACGCGGGCGTGGATCGCCTGCTGGGCGCGTGCGCCCACGCTGCGGTAGAAGCGCGTGGCCCCGGGCGTGGTGACCAGCGCATGGGCGCCTTCGCCGAGCGCCAGGTCCACGCTCAGCGTGTCGCCGCCCACGAGGCCGCCCGGCGGATGCACCACCACCGTGTGGCAGACCTCGGGGCCTTCGGGGAACAGGCTCTTGAGCACGCGCAGCGGGCCGTCGTGGCGGAAGTCGAGGCGCGTGCCGGCGGTGGCGGCATCGGCGCGGTAGTCCAGGTTCAGGCGGGCGTGCCAGGCCATCGGGCGAAGGTCGAGTGGGGATGTCCGGAGCGTATCTCACGCCGTGGCCCGAATGGTCGCGTTCGTTCGCGTGCTTGCCGCAGCGGATTCACAAAGCTTTACCCGCCTTGCATCCGCTGTTGACCGCTCGCGGGCACGATCGCTGCATGACCCGTACCACGAGCCTCACTCCCGTCTTGGCGAAGCATTCGATGGCCCGGCCGATGCGCGGTTTCCTGCTGGCGCTGGGCGTCGTCCTGGCCAGCGGCGTTGCGCTTGCCGCCTGGTCGGCCACCGAGGTATCGCCCGCACCGGGCGCCGGCCTGATGCTGCCGCGCGGCCCGCTGCTCGATCGCCTGCTCGACCAGGTGAAGGCGTCGCCCACGCAGCGCGACCAGGCGCACCAGATCTTCGACGCGGCCGATGCCGACCTGCGCCAGGATCGCGGCGCCGAGCGTGCCGACCGCGCGCGGATGGCGCAGCTGTTCTCGCAGGCCACGGTGGACGCTGCCGCCGTGGAGACCGTGCGCGCCCGCATCGAACATCGCCGCGACCTCGAGTCGCGTCGCACCACGCAGGCGCTGATCGACGTGAGCCTGGTGCTCAATGCCGGACAGCGCGAGGCCATCGCCGGGGAGCTCGCCGACGGCCCCGGCCGCCTCGCCGCTTTCCACATTCCCAACGCGGCGCCCGCCGCCCGAAATGACTGACCTGATGACATCCTTCGACACGATCGGTTACGCTCCGTCCGCGCAGGGTGTTCGCCCTGCCGCTTCCACCTCGCGGAACGCCTACTCCTCCATGACCAATCCGCATCTGCTGCTGATCGACGACGACGCCCGCCTGACCCGCATGGTCGGCGACTACCTGCGCACGCAGGGCTTCGACGTGGACACCGCCGGTACGCTGGCCGATGGCCGCATGCGCCTGGCCTCCGGCTCCTACGACGCCCTGGTGCTCGACCTGATGCTGCCCGACGGCGACGGCCTCGACTTCACCCGCGAGCTGCGCGGCCAGCCGGCCACGCGCCGGCTGCCGCTGATGATGCTCACCGCGCGCGGCGAGCCCACCGACCGCATCGTGGGCCTCGAGCTGGGCGCCGACGACTACCTGCCCAAGCCCTTCGAGCCGCGCGAGCTGCTGGCGCGCGTGAAGGCGCTGCTGCGCCGCGCGAGCCCCGAGCCGGTCAACGAGGAGGTGCTGCGCTTCGGCAAGCTCGAGATCGACCTCGGCGCCCACGAGGCCCGGCTCGACGGCGTGCGCTGCGACCTCACCAGCCACCAGTTCGACCTGCTGGTGGTGCTGGCCCGCAGCCCGGGACGCGTGCTGAGCCGCGACCAGATCATGGACGCGCTCAAGGGCCATCCGCTGGAGGCGTTCGACCGCTCCATCGACGTGCACATCTCGCGCATCCGCAGCGTGATCGAGGAAGATGCCAAGAACCCGAAGCGCGTGCTGACGGTGCGTGGTTCCGGCTATCTGTTCGCCCGCAAACAGGACGCCTGAAGCCTTCGCACGCCGGGTCTCGGGCTCCCCACGGGGGCAGCGACCAACGGGAGCGTGGGGCACAATCTCTGCAGCGTCGGCCGGTGCCGACGCTGTTTTCGTTTTGAATCCTGCTGAAGGTTCGTCTTGCGTTCGCTCTATCTGCGCATCTGGCTCACGGTGATCGTCACGCTGGCGCTGTTCGCCGGGGCGTCGGGCTGGCTGGTCCAGCGCCACCTGGACCAGGAGCGCATCCGCAACCAGGCGGCGGTCAACGAGCGCATCGCGGCCTGGGGCGACCTGATCCAGCGCTCGCTGCCTGCCGCCAGCGCCCCGCCCGAGGTGCAGTCCGAGGCCTTGCGCGACTGGTCGCAGCGGCTGCGCGTGCCGATGGCGCTGGAAGACGAGCAGGGCCACCGCATCGCGGCGTCGGAGTCGTTCATCCGGCGCGAGGGCGACAAGCAGCAGATGCACGTCGCGATCTACCAGATCAAGCTCGACGACGGCCGCTCGCTGTACGTGATGCGGCCCAACATGCTCAAGCCGCCGACGGCCGACCCGGCCATGCCGCAGGACGAGGACCTCGGCGGTTTCGGCGCCGAGCGTCACCCGCTGGCCGGCGACGGCCATGGGGCGCCGCAGTTCCTGTTTCCGGGCCTGCCGCGCGGCGCGTCGCCGGGCCTGGGCCTGCTGGCGCTGGTGATCGTGCTGTTCCTGGCGATCGCCCTCGGCGCCTATCCGTTCGTGCGCCGGCTCACGCGCCGGCTTGAGACGCTCAAACGCGGCGTCGAGGCCTTCGGCCAGGGCGCGCTCGATCGGCGGGTGCCGGTGGAAGGGCGCGACGAGGTCGCCACGCTGGCCACCAGCTTCAACCTCGCCGCCGAGCGCGTGGAGGCGCTGGTGCGTTCGCACAAGAGCCTGCTCGCCAACGCCAGCCACGAGCTGCGTTCGCCGCTGGCGCGCCTGAAGATGGCCACCTCGCTGCTGGCGGAAGCGGCGCCGGACGAGCGCGAGCGCGAGCACTTGCGCGCGGAGATCAACACCGACATCGCGGAGCTGGATGGCCTGGTCGACGAGGTCCTGCTCGCAAGCCGGCTGGAGGCCGCGCCCGCGCCGGAACACCTCGAGAGCGTCGACCTGCTCGCGCTGGCCGTGGAGGAGGGCGCGCGCGTCGACGCCAGCGTCGACGGCGCGGGTGCCAGCGTCCAGGGCGAGGAGCGACTGCTGCGCCGCGCGCTGCGCAACCTGCTGGAGAACGCGCGCCGCTACGGTGGCGGGGAGATCCGCGTCGACCTGGAGGACAAGGCCGCGGCCGGCGTCGAGATTCGCGTCTGCGACAACGGCCCCGGCGTGCCCGAGGCCTACCGCGAACGCATCTTCGAGCCGTTCTTCCGCCTGCCGGGCCATGCCGAGCGCGCCGGCGGCGTGGGCCTGGGCCTCGCGCTCGTGCGCCAGATCGTGGAGCGCCACAACGGCCGGATCCAGTGCGTGCGACCGCCGGAGGGCGGCGGCTGTTTCGTGATCAGCCTGCCCGCGTCGGCGCGCGCCTGACGCGTCAGCTCTCAGGCCGCGGCGGCAGCCATGCTCGCCAGCAGCATCGGCTGGCGCGCGTCGTCGATCATCTCGTGCACCCGCCGCGCGTCGTCCGGGTTGAACTGCTCGCTGCGGATCTGCAGCGCGCGTTCGAGTTCGCCCACGCGCCATTCGAGCTCGCGCAGCACGATGCCCACCTCGTCGAGATCGTCCGCGCCCATCGTGTCGAGCACCGAGTACAGCTCGTCGTCGTCCACGAGGTCGAGGCCGGTGCTGGAGAGCGCGATGCCGATGCGATCCCAGCGCGTGAACGCGTGCGCCACCAGCGCGCGCAGCGGGGCGCTGTAGCGGGCCATCTGCTCCTCGAGCTCCACGTGCTGGCGCCGCACGTGCGTGACGGTGGCGGCCAGGCCGCCGATGCGGGCGGCGAGGCCGCCGATGTCGTGCGACGACGATTCGGAGGCCGCGCTCGCGTCGGCGTGCGCGCCCTGCATCACGCGGTCGATGAAGCGGCGATGGAACTCGCCGGGCACCAGGCGCATGGCGACGGCCGCCCGCCGCGCGGCATGCTTGCCGGACTCCAGCAGGCCCATCAGCATCTCGGCCACCGCCACCATCTGCCCGGCCATCGACAGGCCGGTGCCCAGCGTGCCCTGCGGATAGCCGAAGCCGTCCAGGCGTTCGTGGTGGGCCAGCACGACGCTGGCGATGCGCGGGCCCGCGCCGGGCATCGCGCCCAGCACGTGCGAGCCGACGATGGGGTGCGTGGCCACGTGCTTCCACTGCTGCGAGCTCAGCCGGACCCCGCTGGCGAGAAAGGCCGGGTCGATGTAGAGCTCGCCGACGTCGTGCGCGAGCGCGGCGATCACCAGCGCGGTGGTGTCGGCGGGGTTGGCCGCGAGGCTGCCGCCGAGCGCCGACGTGATCACGGCGACGCCCACGGCGTGTTCCAGCTTGCGCGTGCCCTGGCCGGCATAGACGCTCAGGAGGGACTGCACGTTGTCGGAGAGCTGCAGCGCCTTCAGGATGGCGATCGGATCGAACCCCGGCACGCTGGCGCAGATGCCTTGCAGCAGCGCGTGGCGCGCCAGCAGTTGCTCGGCGAGCGGATGGATCAGCGCCGGATCGGTGCCGCCCACCACGCGCATCATGTTCTCCAGCGGCTTGGTCAGCCGGAACTCCAGCAGTCGCTCGCGGGCGCGGGCGTCGATCTTCGCGCCCTTGGCGAGCAGCTTCATGCCGGTGCCGGACACGATGTCCTCGCTCGCCTCGATGTCGGAGGTCTCCGACAGCTTGACGACGTGATCGAGGTAGTGAGGGTTGACGTCGGACACGGGCAGGTGTTCTCGGTGCGCCCTGTGTCGGCCGCGATGGCGGCCGGGGCGGAACCCTGTTCTTCGGCGATGCACGTGGAAACTTCACCGTGCGCGGCAGCAAATGACCGACTTATTCAGCGCCCGGCGTCGCGGAGGCGTCGGATCCAGTCATCAATGAACAAAATGAATGCCCAAACCGGGCGCAGGGCGCCGCTCAAGCGACGCCGGGTGCCGGGGTATCGAGTGCCGCGGGATCCGGATGATCCTCGCCCGTGGCCCGCACCGCGCGCTCCGAATACTTGTTGAAGCGCCACGCCTTGTTCTCCAGCGTGATGCGGCGCCAGACGCCGCGCTTCTGGCCCGGCGACATCGCCGTCCAGTGCTGCACCTCCTCGAACGTGCGGCCGCAGCCCTTGCACATCTCGTCGCCCTGCGACGTGGAGCAGATGGCGATGCAGGGGGCGTCGGGCGTGGACTCGTACCACTCGAGCCAGGCGGCGCGCGCCACCCGGGGCAGCGTGTTCTCGTCGGCCTCGTGCTCGCGGTAGTACACCATCAGCGCGTACACCTCGGCCAGCGCGAGCACCTCGGGGCAGGCGGTGATGCCGTCCGGCGACGGGAACTGCGCCCGCCACCAGTTGATGGCGGATTCGATGTCGGTGATGTGGATGCCGGACACGACGCTCAGGGGGTCATCAGTACGAGAGTCCCATGACGTCGCGGACGTCCTTCATCGTCTGGCGGGCGACGGTGCGCGCGCGCTCGGTGCCCATCTCCACGATCCAGTGCACCTGCTTCGGGTTGCCCAGGTACTGCTCGGCGCGCTCGCGCCAGGGCAGCTGCTCGCGCAGGATGGCGTCGATCACCGGCTGCTTGCAATCGAGGCAGCCGATGCCGGCCGTCGTGCAGCCGGTGCGGGCCCAGGCCTGCGTGGCGGCGTCGGAATAGACCTGGTGGAACTGCCACACCGGGCAGCGCGCCGGATCGCCCGGGTCGGTGCGGCGCACGCGCTTCGGGTCGGTGGGCATCGTGCGGATCTTGGCCTCCACCTGCGCGGGCTCCTCGCGCATCGCGATGTCGTTGCCGTAGCTCTTGCTCATCTTGCGGCCGTCCAGGCCCGGCAGCCGCGTGACCTCGGTGTGCAGGGCCTGCGGCTCGTGCAGCACGGCGCGGCCGGTGCCCTGGCCGTAGAGATGGTTGAAGCGGCGGGCGACCTCGCGCGTGAGTTCCACGTGGGCGTCCTGGTCCTCGCCGACGGGGACGTACGCGGCCTTGTAGATCAGGATGTCGGCCGCCTGCAGCAGCGGGTAGCCCAGGAAGCCGTAGGTGCCCAGGTCGCGATCGGTCAGCTCGCGCGCCTGGTCCTTGTACGTCGGCACGCGCTCCAGCCAGCCCAGCGGCGTGCCCATCGCCAGCAGCGTGAACAGCTCGGCGTGCTCGGGCAGGCGGCTCTGGATGAAGATCGTGCAGAGATCGGGATCGAGGCCGGCGGCGATCCAGTCGATCACCATGTCGTAGACGTTGCGCTCGATGACGTCGCGATCCTGGTAGTGCGTGGTGAGCGCGTGCCAGTCGGCCACGAAGAAGAAGCTGTCGTACTCGTGCTGCAGGCGCACCCAGTTCTTCAGGGCGCCGTGGTAGTGGCCGAGGTGCAGGGCGCCGGTGGGGCGCATGCCGGACAGGACGCGGGCTCGCATGGGGATCTCTCGAAGGTGCGCGTTCGGCGCGGGGGGAACGGGCGATTGTAGTGAGCGCCACCCGAGTCCCCGAGGGCACGGGCTCGGGTTCTCCCTTACAATGGCGGCCCATGAAAAGAATAGTGGTCCTGATCTCAGGTCAGGGCTCGAACCTGGATGCGATCGTGCGCGCGTCCGAGGCGCAGGATTGGCCGGGCCGCGTGGTGGCGGTCGTCAGCAACCGCGCCGATGCCGGCGGCCTGCAGCGGGCACGGGCCCACGGCATCGCCACCGACGTGCTCGACCACAAGGGCTTCGCGGATCGCGCGGCGTTCGACGCGGCACTGGCCGAGCTGATCGACGGCCACGCCCCGGATCTCGTGGTGCTGGCCGGTTTCATGCGCATCCTGACGCCGCAGTTCGTGGCGCGCTACGAAGGCCGCATGCTCAACGTCCACCCGTCGCTGCTGCCGTCGTTCACCGGGCTGCACACGCACCGGCGGGCGATCGAGCAGGGCTGCAAGGTGGCCGGCGCGACGGTGCACTTCGTGTGTGCCGAACTCGATCATGGCCCCGTCGTGGCGCAGGCGGTGGTGCCGGTGCTGGCGGGCGACGACGAGGCGACGCTGGCCGGGCGCGTGCTGGCGGCCGAGCATGTGCTCTATCCGCGCGCCGTGGGCTGGTTCGTCAAGGGCGAGCTGCAATTGCAGGACGGCCGGGTGACCCACCTCGGCGGCGAACCGCAAGGCTGGTTCGCCTGACTTTTCCCGCGCAGGCGCACGAGCGGCCGCGCACGACGATTTTTCCCCGCTCCTGCGGCGCATCCGGCGCCGTTCGGGCTTTCATTTCAGCGATAACCGCGAAAGAGACCTGCCATGCACCCGAACGCCCTCCTCGACATTGCCACCGAACTGCTGCGCGAGGTCGGCAAGCTCGACATGCCCGCGGATGTGGTCGTCTCGAACTTCTTCCGCAAGAACCGCGAACTGGGCCCGCGCGAGCGCCATGCCCTGGCCGAGACGGCCTACGCCGTGCTGCGCCAGCGCCTGCTGTTCCAGCACCTGGCCCAGAGCGGCAGCGGCGTGCTGGAGCGGCGCCTGGCGATCCTGGCCTGGCAGGGCAACGAGACGCTGATCCGCGGCGGCATGGGCCAGCACGAGCAGCAGTGGCTCAACGGCGTGCGCTCCATCGACCGCAACGCGTTCTCCGAGAAGCTGCGCCACAACTTCCCCGACTGGCTGGCCGGCGCGCTGAAGAACGACCTCGACGACGAAGGCTTCTGGAAGTTCGTTGCCGCCATGTCCACCAGCGCGCCGCTGGACCTGCGCGTCAACATGTTCAAGACCAATCGCGACAAGGCGCAGGCCCAGTTGCACGAGGCCGGCATCGAGTCGACGCCCACCCCGTACTCGCCCTGGGGCCTGCGCGTGGACGGCAAGCCGGCGCTGCAGAAGACCGACGTGTTCCTGCGCGGCGACGTCGAGGTGCAGGACGAAGGCAGCCAGCTGCTGGCCGCGATGGTCTCGCCCAAGCGCGGCGAGATGGTGGTGGACTTCTGCGCCGGCGCCGGCGGCAAGACGCTGGCGCTGGGCGCCGCGATGCGTTCCACCGGGCGCCTGTATGCGTTCGATGTCAACGGACACCGCCTCGACAAGCTCAAGCCGCGCCTGGCGCGCAGCGGCCTGTCCAACGTGCACCCGGCCCAGCTCACCAACGAGCGCGACGACCGCGTCAAGCGCCTGTCGGGCAAGATCGACCGCGTGCTGGTGGACGCGCCGTGCTCCGGCCTGGGCACCCTGCGCCGCAACCCCGACCTGAAGTGGCGCCTGTCGGCCAAGGCCATCGACGAGCTGTGCGAGCTGCAGGCCAAGATCCTGGAAAGCGCGTGCCGCCTGCTCAAGTCGGGCGGCCGCCTGGTCTACGCCACCTGCAGCCCGCTGCGCCGCGAGGACGAAGCCATCGCCGAGGCCTTCTCGGCCGCGCATCCGGAATTCAAGCTGCTGGACGCGGGCGAGCTGCTGAAGGCCGCCGGGGTGGATCGCGCCGACGAGCTCAACGCGAACGGCTACATGCGCAGCTGGCCGCACGCGCACGGCATGGACGGCTTCTTCGCGGCCGCGTGGCAGAAGGCCTGATTGCGCGAAGAAAGGTCGTCGTCCTGCGCGCAGTCGCAGGATGGCAATCCGCAGTATTTTGATCGACAATTCCAATAAATTGCACCCCGGGGTGCCGTCGAGCAGAACTTTCCCTGTGGGGAACCCTCGAAGAGAGGCGCCAAACGCCGGATTGACCGGTTTGGCGGGCGCATTTTGGTGGCCGGGAACGACCCTGGCCCCCTACAATTCGGCACTCGCCCGCTTTTGCGGGCATCTACAGGCAGGCAATGGAAGCGATTCAGACTGTTGTGAACGTGTTCGTGAACTTCTTCGCCAGCGGGCTGCTGCACGCCACGTGGTGGCAGGAACTCGCCTATACGCTCGCGGTGACCCACATCACGATCGCGGCGGTCACGATCTTCCTGCACCGTTGCCAGGCGCACCGCGCGCTGGACCTGGGCCCGATCCCGTCGCACTTCTTCCGCTTCTGGCTGTGGATGACGACCGGCATGGTCACCAAGGAATGGGCCGCCATCCACCGCAAGCACCACGCCAAGTGCGAGACGGTCGACGACCCGCACAGCCCGGTCACGCGCGGCATCAAGGCCGTGCTGCTGACCGGCGCCGAGATGTACCGCGCGGAGTCGAAGAACAAGGAAACCATCGCCAAGTTCGGCCATGGCACGCCGGACGACTGGATCGAGCGCAACCTCTACAGCCGCTTCCAGTGGCAGGGCGTGGCGCTGATGATGATCATCAACCTGGCGCTGTTCGGTGCCATCGGCGCCTCCATCTGGGCCGTCCAGATGCTTTGGATCCCGATCACCGCCGCCGGCATCATCAACGGCATCGGCCACTACTGGGGCTATCGCAACTTCGAAGCCGTCGACGCGTCGCGCAACATCATGCCCTGGGGCATCATCATCGGCGGCGAAGAGCTCCACAACAACCACCACACCTACCCGACGTCGGCCAAGCTGTCGGTCAAGCCCTTCGAGTTCGACATCGCCTGGGGCTACATCCGCGCGATGGAGATGATCGGCTGGGCCAAGGTGCGCAAGGTGGCGCCGCAGATGAAGACCGGCGACGTGCGCGCCGTGGCCGACAACGAGACGCTCGAGGCGATCATCGCCAACCGCTACGAAGTGATGGCCAAGTACGCCCGCGAAATGCGGCGCGCCTGCGCGGCCGAGCTGGCCGCGCTGAAGAACAAGGGTGCCGAGCACACCCCGGAAGGCGCCAACCTGCGCGTCGCGCGCCGCTGGCTGCACCGCGACGTGGAGAAGATCCCCGGCCACCTGCAGGCCCAGGTCGCCGACGCCGCCGCCACCTCGCCCGAACTGAGCAAGCTGGTGACGATGCGCGAAGAACTGCGCTCGCTGTGGACGCGCACGAACGTGTCGGCCGAGCAGGCCGTCGCCGACCTGCAGGCGTGGTGCAAGCAAGCCGAGGAATCCGGCATCGAGGCGCTGCGCGAGTTCTCGTTCAAGCTGCGTGCCGCCAAGGCCTGAGCTTCGCTCATCCGCTCCACAAGGCCCGCTTCGGCGGGCCTTGTCGTTTGTGCGCCCAGCATGGGCGCGATCTTCGGGGTGCAAGTCCCCGGCCGAGCTGGCCACAGCGAGGCAAGTGAAGCGCAGCTGCGTGAGGGTGACCGAGCGTGGGGAGGAAGCGTGGAGCGTAAATCGTGAGCCGAGGTACACGAAGCGCATTCGAGGCGTCGTCGGGCAGGGCGAGCGAGCAAACAGTCGCGAAGCTCTTGTGGCCGAGTCCCAGGCGGCGTAGATGCGACGGTTGTGCGGTGAAGGATCGCGTTCTTACCTGGGGAGACCTTGCCTCGTGCCTGAAAGGGCGACGGCGATGAGCCGGAGCAAGGCGTCAGCAGAGGCCGTAGTAGTCGGGGCGACCCGACAAAGGGCCGAACGAGAAGGACAGTCACGAGACATGCCGCTTGGAACTGCATTGCATCAGAAGCCTGGGCAACCGGGGCGCGCGGTGGCGGGACACGGTGAAGCCGTGTCTGAAACCGCGAGCGATGAAGCAGGGCTGGCGCGGCGTGCCCAAACGGACTGCGGGGCCGGTGAGCTGCTGGGGCAGGCACTGGCCAGAGAGAACTTGGCCCGGGCGTGGAAACGCGTGAAGGCCAACAAGGGAAGCGCCGGCGTCGACGGATGTACGGTGCAGGACACGGCTGAATACCTCAAAGTCGCGTGGCCGGATATCCGCCAGCGGTTGCTCGATGGCACGTACAAGCCAGAACCGGTGCGCCGGGTGGCCCTGAAGGTCAACGAGTCGAAGACGGCGGTAGGCTTGGCCTGGGGACGCAAGTTCCTTGGCTACTGCCAGTGGTCTGCCCCGAGAGGGGAAGTCAAGCGGGCAGTCGCCGACCAGGCAATGCACAAGCTGCGTGATCGGCTGCGGCAATTGACACGACGAGTGCGGGGACGAAGCATGGAGCAAGCGGCGCAGGATCTGCAACGTTATGTGCCCGGCTGGAAGGCGTACTTCCATCTGGCTCAGACGCCGCGGATCATGCGCGAACTCGACGAATGGCTACGTCACAGGCTGCGTGCGCTCCAACTCAAGCAATGGAAGCGAGGTACGACGATGTACCGCGAACTTCGACGCTTGGGTGCGAGCGATGCAGTTGCCCGGCGCATTGCGGCCAGTAGCCGTCGATGGTGGCGCAACAGCCGCATGGCTCTGAACGGCGTCGTGTCCATACGTTACTTCGACGAACTGGGTATCCCTCGCTTCTCCTGACCTCAACTTCTCGAACCGCCCGGTGCGGACCCGCATGCCGGGTGGTGTGGGAGGGGCCCAGCCGAGAATGGCTGGCCCCTATCCCGATCCGGGCCCTGGTGTTCCGACGTTTCGCAGGCATTCGCCTCCGGTCCGTCGGCGAATTCCGCAGTTGGTGCGGGCTTCCTGGTGACTCGTCGCAAGCCGGTTTGCGCGGCGTCCGCATGCTCCGATAGTTCATCCATCGGAACACGAAACGCCTTCCGAACCCACCACCAGACACCCAGGAGCCCACCATGACCAAGACCACCCCCCAAGCCGCCGCCATCGTCCTTTCCGCCCTCATGAGCCTGGCGGTCGTCGCCGGCATGAACGGCCTCGCGACGTCGCAGTATGCCAAGGCGGACAGTCTGGAAATGGCGCGCTACGGGCAGACGCACGTCGCCGTGCAGCGCGTGACCGTCGTCGGCCATCGCGCCACTGCCTGAAACGACCCAGAGCCGTCCTGGTGCGCTTGTCGCGCCATCTCGCTCCTTCAGAGCCTCGCCTTGTGCGGGGCTTTTTTTCGTGTGCGCCCAGCATGGGCGCACTCCTACGGGTGCAAGTCCCGTCGTAAGTTGATCACGACGAACGAAGTGAAGCGCAACTGCATGAGGGTGACCGAGTGTGGGGAGGAAGCGTGGAGCGCAAATCGCGAGCCGATGGACAAGAACCGCATAGAAGGCGCTGCCGAGCAGGGCGAGTGGGCACGTGACCACGAAGCTCTCGTGATCAAGGCGAGGTGGCGTAGATGCGGCGGTTGTGCGATGAAGGAGTGCGACCCTTACCTGGGGAGATCTCGCCTCGTGCCTGAAAGGGCGACGGCGTCGAGCCGGAGCGAGAAGTCAGCAGAGGCCGTAGTAGCCGGAGCGAGCCGATGAGGCTGCAGAGCACGGTGAAGGGCTGAACGAGAAGGAATGTCGAACGTCATGTCGATGTCCGAGGCCATGCGTCAGATGCCCGCGCAAGCGGGGCGGGCGGGAAGCAAGCGTGGTGAAGCCGCGTGGGAGCTCGCCAGCGACGAAGCCGAGGGCCCGCGGCAGGAGCCGAGCGACACGGGCAACCCCCGCGCGGCGTTGCTACACGCCGCGTTCACGAGAGAGAACCTGCAACGGGCGTTCAAGCGTGTCAAAGCCAACAAAGGCGCCGCGGGCGTCGACGGACTGGACATCGACCAGACGGCGAAGCACCTGGTGACGGCGTGGCCTGACATTCGAGAGCGACTGTTGTCGGGGACGTACCGGCCGAATCCGGTACGGCGAGTGACGATTCCAAAGCCTGACGGTGGCGAGCGCGAGCTTGGCATCCCGACGGTGGTGGATCGGCTGATCCAGCAGGCACTGCTGCAAGTGCTGCAACCGATTCTTGACCCTACCTTCAGCGAGCACAGCTACGGCTTCCGTCCTGGGCGGCGTGCGCACGACGCGGTATTGGCCGCGCAGACGCACGTGCAGTCCGGGCTGCGGGTCGTGGTGGACGTGGACTTGGAGAAGTTCTTCGACCGGGTCAACCACGACATCCTCATCGACCGCCTGAGCAGACGCATCGCAGACGCCGGAGTCATCCGGCTGATCCGGGCGTACCTCAACAGCGGGATCATGAGCGATGGCGTGGTGCAGGAGCGCGACCGGGGGACGCCGCAAGGCGGCCCTCTGTCGCCCTTGCTGGCCAACGTGTTGCTGGACGAGGTGGACAAGGAGTTGGAGCGGCGCGGCCACTGCTTCGTGCGCTACGCCGACGACGCGAACGTGTATGTTCGCAGCCGTCGTGCCGGCGAACGTGTGATGGTGCTGCTGCGGCGTCTGTACGAGAAGCTGAACCTGACGATCAACGAGAGCAAGAGTGCGGTTGCCAGCGTGTTCGGTCGCAAGTTCCTGGGCTACAGCTTGTGGGTGGCTCCAGGGCGAGTGGTCAAGCGCAAGGTGGCCGACAAGCCGTTGGCGACGTTCAAGCAACGGGTGCGTCAGCTGACGCGCCGCAGCGGTGGACGCAGCATGCAGCAAGTGGTGGACGGGCTACGGCCTTACCTGCTGGGGTGGAAAGCGTACTTCGGGCTGGCACAAACGCCCCGCGTCTGGCGAGAGCTGGACGAGTGGCTGCGTCACCGGTTGCGCGCCGTCCAACTCAAGCAGTGGAGGCACGGGCCGACCATCTATCGCGAACTGCGAGCGCGGGGCGCCACGCCTGAGATTGCCCACCGAGTCGCGGCCAATAGCCGTCGCTGGTGGCGCAATAGCGGCAAGCTGCTCAATAGCGTCCTGACCGTGGGCTGGCTCGATCGTCTGGGATTGCCTCGACTCTCATGACCTCAACTTCTCGAACCGCCCGGTGCGGACCCGCATGCCGGGTGGTGTGGGAGGGGTCCGGTCGACGATGACCGGCCCCTATCCCGATTCCGACTCACGCTTGTCATCCTGCGACTGCGCGCAGGATGATCGGCGGGTACGCCACACGCCTCGCTCGACACGCAGCCCCCAGCCAAGTATCATTTGGCTTCGTTTGCGAAGAAGGCTGAATTAATCACAGCCGTGCGCACTTCGTCGACCCTTCGCGCATCATTGCGAAAGCGGCTCGGCGAACGGAACACCTTACCCGGCGCTTCCGTACCGATCGATGGTCCACGTTCACCGGTGTGAGACCAGCGTTGCGGACCGAGCCGCGTCAGTCACAGCTGACTTCTTGCAGTCCTCCAAGTCAGCCACCCAGACCGGTTCCATGCGCTTCGATCTCGTCACCCTCAATCTTGTCCTCGCCATCGCAGAGACGCGCAGCATCACGCGGGGTGCCGAGCGGGAGCACCTGGCTTTGGCGGCGGCCAGCAAGCGGCTGTCCGATCTCGAGGCCCGCCTCGGTGTCGGGCTGTTCGATCGAAGGGCGCGTGGCGTCGATCTCACCGAGGCCGGCCGCGCGCTCGTGCGCCACATCCGCACCCTCAACGCTTCGCTGCACGCGCTGGAGAGCGAGGTCGTCGAGTTCTCGCGCGGCATCAAGGGGCACCTGCGCGTGGTCGCCAACGCCGGCGCCATCTCCGAATGCCTGCCCGCCGATCTCGCGGCCTTCGCGCGCGCCCACCCGGGCATCCGCGTGAGCCTGGAAGACCAGACAAGCGCCGACGTGATGCAGGCCGTGGCCGAAGGGCGTGCCGACGTCGGCATCTTCGTGGGCCCCAGCACCGACGTGCGACTGACCGCGCGCCACTACAGCAGCGGCACGCTGGCCGCCATCGTGCCGTCCGAGCACGTGCTCGCGCGTCGCGATGCCGTGCCTTTCGACGCGCTGCTCGACTTCGACATCGTCGGCCTGCACGTCGGCGCGTCGGCCCACGAGCTCATGCTCAAGTCGGCGCTCGAGCGCGGGCGCACGCTCAACGCGCGCCTGCAGGTGCGCGGGTTCGACGCCATCGCGCAGCTCGTGGCCGCCGGTCTCGGCGTGGCGGTGCTGCCGTCGGCCAGCGCCTCGCGCTTCTCCAAGTTGTTCGACATCAAGGTGCTGGCCCTCGAGGAATCGTGGGCGCACCGCGACTACCTGCTCGCCACGCGTGTGAGCGACTCGCTGCCGGCCGCCGTGCAGCGCTTCGTCGACGCACTGTGTCCCCCGACCGCTCCCGCCGCCGTCGCCGCGCCCGTCGCGACCCGCGTGCGCGAGGCCTCCGCCCTCTGAAAGGCATTGCCATGACCGTTCGCACCCTCTACGACAAGCTCTGGGACGACCACGTCCTGCACACCGAGGAAGACGGCACCTCGGTGCTGTACATCGATCGCCACCTGCTGCACGAGGTCACGAGCCCGCAGGCGTTCGAGGGGCTGGACATCGCGCAGCGCAAGGTGTGGCGCCTGTCGGCCAACCTCGCGGTGAGCGACCACAACGTGCCCACCACCGATCGCCGCGACGGCATCGCCGATCCCACCTCGCGCCTGCAGGTGGACACTCTCGACAAGAACTGTGATCGCCTCGGGGTCACGCAGTTCAAGATGAACGACAAGCGCCAGGGCATCGTGCACGTGATCGGGCCGGAGCAGGGCGCCACGCTGCCCGGCATGACGGTGGTCTGTGGCGACAGCCACACCTCCACGCACGGCGCGTTCGGCGCGCTGGCCCACGGCATCGGCACCAGCGAGGTGGAGCACGTGCTCGCCACGCAGACGCTGCTGGCGAAGAAGGCGAAGAACCTGCTGGTGCGCGTCGACGGCACGCTGAGCCGCGGCTGCAGCGCCAAGGACATCGTGCTGGCCATCATCGGCAAGATCGGCACCGCCGGCGGCACCGGCTACACGATCGAGTTCGGCGGGTCGGCCATCCGCGCGCTGTCGATGGAAGGCCGCATGACGGTGTGCAACATGGCCATCGAGGCGGGCGCGCGCGCCGGCCTGGTGGCCGTGGACGACACCACGCTGGCCTACGTCAAGGGGCGTCCGTTCTCGCCGTCCGGCGTGGAGTGGGACCAGGCCGTGGCGCAATGGCGCAGCCTTCACTCCGACGCCGGCGCGCACTTCGACCGCGTCGTCGAGATCGACGCCGCCACCATCCGCCCGCAGGTCACCTGGGGCACCTCGCCCGAGATGGTGCTGTCCATCGAGGATCGCGTGCCCGATCCCGAGCGCGAGAAGGACGTCGTCAAGCGCGGCGCGATGGAGCGCGCGCTGACCTACATGGCGTTGGAGCCGAACAAGGCGATCTCCGACATCCGCATCGACAAGGTGTTCATCGGCTCGTGCACCAACAGCCGCATCGAGGATCTGCGCGATGCCGCCGCCGTGGTGCGCAAGGTGGGCGGCCGCATCGCGAGCAACGTGCGCCTGGCGCTCGTGGTGCCGGGTTCGGGCCTCGTCAAGGAACAGGCCGAACGCGAGGGGCTCGACGAGGTCTTCCGCGCCGCCGGATTCGAGTGGCGCGAGCCGGGCTGCTCGATGTGCCTGGCGATGAACGCCGATCGCCTCGAGCCGGGCGAGCGCTGCGCCTCCACCAGCAACCGCAACTTCGAAGGCCGGCAGGGCGCCGGCGGCCGCACGCACCTGGTGAGCCCGGCGATGGCCGCGGCCGCCGCACTGCACGGCCACTTCGTCGACGCGCGCAAATTCATTTGAAGATCGAGATCGCATCATGCAATCCTTCACCCTGCACACCGGCCTCGTCGCCCCGATGGATCGCGAGAACGTCGACACCGACGCGATCATCCCCAAGCAATTCCTGAAGTCGATCAAGCGCACCGGCTTCGGCCAGAACCTGTTCGACGAGTGGCGCTACAAGGATCCGGGCTATCCGGGCCAGGATCCGGACTCGCGCGTGCCCAACCCCGACTTCGTGCTGAACCAGCCGCGCTACCAGGGCGCATCGGTGCTGATCGCGCGCCGCAACTTCGGCTGCGGCTCCAGCCGCGAGCATGCGCCGTGGGCGCTCGACCAGTATGGCTTCCGCGCCATCATCGCGCCCAGCTACGCCGACATCTTCTTCACCAACTGCTTCAAGAGCGGCCTGCTGCCCATCGTGCTGCCCGAGGACGCGGTGGCCCAGCTGTTCGACGAGGTCAAGGCCTTCGTCGGCTACAGCCTCACCGTCGACCTGCCGCGCCAGGTGGTGGTCAAGCCCGACGGCGCGGAGATCCCGTTCGACGTCCAGGCCTTCCGCAAGTACTGCCTGGTCAACGGCTTCGACGACATCGGCCTGACGCTGCGCCATGCCGACAAGATCCGCGACTACGAGGCCGAGCGCCTCGCCAAGATGCCCTGGCTCGCCAATCGTCTGGTTGGCTGACCGTTCAATTCACACGACACGACATATGAAGATCGCAATCCTCCCCGGCGACGGCATCGGCCACGAGATCATCGCGGAAGCCGTCAAGGTGCTGCACGCCCTCGAGCTGCCGTTCGAGACCGAGTTCGCCGACGTCGGCGGCACCGCCTACGCCAACCACGGCCATCCGCTGCCCGAGGCCACGCTCGCGCTGGCCAAGGCCGCCGATGCCGTGCTGTTCGGCGCGGTGGGCGACTGGAAGTACGACAAGCTGGAGCGCCACTTGCGCCCCGAGCAGGCGATCCTGGGCCTGCGCAAGAACCTGTCGCTGTTCGCCAACCTGCGCCCGGCCATCTGCCATCCGCAGCTGACGCACGCGTCGAGCCTGAAGCCCGAGCTGGTGTCGGGCCTGGACATCCTGATCATCCGCGAGCTCACCGGCGACATCTACTTCGGCCAGCCGCGCGGCCGCCGCACCGCGGTCGACGGCCACTTCCCGGGCGCCGACGAGGCCTTCGACACGATGCGCTACAGCCGCCCGGAAATCGAGCGCATCGCCCACGTTGCGTTCCAGGCGGCCCGCAAGCGCGGCCGCAAGGTGACCAGCGTCGACAAGGCCAACGTGCTGGAGACCTTCCAGTTCTGGCGCGACGTCGTCACCGACGTGCACGCGCAGTACCCGGACGTCGAGCTCGACCACATGTACGTCGACAACGCGGCGATGCAACTCGTGAAGGCGCCCAAGAAGCTCGACGTGGTCGTCACCGGCAACATGTTCGGCGACATCCTGTCGGACGAGGCGGCGATGCTCACCGGCTCGATCGGCATGCTGCCCTCGGCGTCGTTGGACGCCAACAACAAGGGCCTGTACGAACCCAGCCACGGCAGCGCCCCCGACATCGCTGGCAAGGGAATCGCCAATCCTCTGGCTACAATACTGTCTGCCGCCATGATGCTCCGTTACTCCCTCCAGCAAGCCGACGCCGCCGACCGTATCGAGTCCGCGGTGAGCTCCGTGCTGGAATCCGGGCTGCGTACCGTGGACATCGCGTCCGCGGGCACGCGCACGGTGGGCACGCGCGAGATGGGCGACTCCGTCGTCGCGGCCATCCGTGCCACGACGACGACCACCACGATTACCAAAACCACGAGCTGACGCTCCGACTCGCTTCGCCCCTGCTTCCCCCAAGATGAAAACCAGGCGACGTGAGTCGCGGGGCGGGAAGCAGGACAAGCGGTGGCCCCAAGGGGTCGTGTGATCGACAGGTTTCGGGCGTGCAGGGCACGCATCGGATACATCAGGCGTGCGGAGCACGCATAGGGTGAACGACATGGCATTGGTTGGACTCGTAGGCTGGCGCGGCATGGTTGGCTCCGTGCTCATGGATCGGATGCAGGCCGAAGGCGACTTCGCACTGATCGAACCGGTGTTCTTCTCCACCAGCGCGGCCGGCGGCAAGGCCCCGGCGCAGGCGAAGAACGAGACCACGTTGAAGGACGCCTTCGACATCGCCGCGCTCAAGCGTTGCGACATCGTCATCACGGCCCAGGGCGGCGACTACACCACCGAGGTGTTCCCCAAGCTGCGCGCCGCCGGCTGGAACGGCCACTGGATCGACGCGGCCTCCACGCTGCGCATGAAGGACGACGCCGTCATCGTGCTCGACCCGGTCAACATGCCGGTGATCAAGAATGCGCTGGCCAATGGCGGCCGCAACTGGATCGGCGGCAACTGCACCGTCAGCTGCATGCTGATGGGCGTGGGCGCGCTCTACAAGGCCGGGCTGGTGGAGTGGATGAGCACCCAGACCTACCAGGCGGCCTCCGGCGGCGGCGCGCAGCACATGCGCGAGCTGCTCACGCAGTACGGCACGCTCAACGCCTCGGTGCGCTCGCTGCTGGACGACCCCAAGAGCGCCATTCTCGAGATCGACCGCGTGGTCGCAGCCACGCAGCGTTCGCTGTCGGCCGAGGAAACGAGGAATTTCGGCGTCCCGCTGGGCGGCTCGCTGATTCCCTGGATCGACAAGGACCTGGGCAACGGCGTGACCAAGGAAGAATGGAAGGGCATGGCCGAGACCAACAAGATTCTCGCCCAGGGCGAAGGATTCGGTACCCCTGCGGTTCCGGTCGATGGTTTCTGCGTGCGTGTCGGTGCGATGCGTTGCCACAGCCAGGCGCTCACTTTCAAGTTGAAGAAGGACGTGCCGCTGGCCGACATCGAGGCGATGATCGCCGCCGACAACGCGTGGGTGAAGGTCGTTCCGAATAATCGCGAAGCCACCTTGCGCGACCTGACGCCGGTGTCGGTCACCGGCACGATGACGATTCCCGTGGGCCGCCTGCGCAAACTCGCGATGGGCCCCGAATATCTCGGCGCATTCACGATCGGCGACCAATTGCTGTGGGGCGCGGCCGAGCCGTTGCGCCGCATGCTGCGGATTCTTCTCGACAAGTAATGCACGCCCGCGCGGGCAATTCGGGCGCGCAAGGATCGGGAGATCGTTGCGCGCACGCCAAACCCTACATTCGAAATATCTTGTTACCTCTGGGGCCCTGAGACCCCACAGGAAATACGCCCGCGCGTGGCTTATTCCAGTATTTCGGGGTTAACTCTCCGCTTGCGGCGCGGGCGAGGCAGGCAAAATGCGGGCCTGCGCCGGTTTAACCCGGCGCCGTAGTGCGAGAATATTCGGGCGAGGTCGAGGCCAAAACGGCGGCCAGTTGTCGCTGGCGCGTGCTCCGTGGATGAGCTTGTCAGCGTATCTGGCTGGTGCTATGGTCTTTTCCCTGACGAGCGTGGGCCTTTATTGACTGCGCCAGTTACCGATGTACACGTCCACAGACCTGTCATTCCAAGGCGATCTGCAGAGATCGCCAAATTGCATTCGGGATACCAAATTGAAGAATCGCTCGTTGGTCACCACTGGTCGCGCGCTGAACATCATGGCGGCCGCCGCCCTGATCCTCCTGTCGACCGGTGCCTCGGCGCTGGGCCTCGGGCGCGTGAACGTGCAATCCGTGCTCGGCGAGGCCCTGCGCGCTGAAATCGAGGTGACGAGCCTGAGCGCGGAAGAGGCGTCTTCCCTGCGCGTCGGCCTCGCGTCTCCCGATGCGTTCAAGGCGTCGGGCGTCGAATACAACTCGGTTCTCGTCGGCGCCACCGTCACGCTGTCACGTCGCGCCGACGGCCGTCCGGTGCTCGTGCTGTCCAGCGACAAGGTGGTGCAGGAGCCATTCATCGACGTCATCGTCGAATTCACCTGGGCCACCGGGCACCTCACCCGCTCGTACACGCTGTTGATCGACCCGCCGGGCCGCAACACGGCCGCCCAGCCGGGCACCACCGCCACCGCCCCCGTCTTCGCTTCGCCGCCGCCCGCGCCGCGTCCGGCCGCCCCGCTGCCCGCTCCGGCGCCGCAGGTCGCCATCGCCCCGCCGCCGGCGCCCATCGCCGCGCCGTTGCCGGCGCAGGCGCCCGCGCCCGTTGCGCGCGCGCCGAAGCCCGAGAAGGCCCCCAGGCCCGCCCCGGCACCCAAGCCCGAGAAGGCGGAGACGGCCGAGAAGACGCCTGCGCCGCAGTCCAGCGGCGGTGGCGAGTCCACCGTCAAGGTCAACTCGGGCGACACGCTCACCACGATCGCCGTCGCCAACAAGCCCGCCGGCGTGTCGCTGGACCAGATGCTGGTCTCGCTGTATCGCAACAACCCGTCGGCCTTCATCGACGACAACCTGAACCGGGTGAAGTCCGGCGTCACGTTGACGGTGCCCGGTGCCGACGTGGCCAGGCAGACCTCCACGGAGGAGGCACACCAGATCATCCAGGCGCAGAGCGCCGACTTCGCGGCCTATCGCCATCGCCTGGCCACCGGCGTTACCACGGTGCACACCGACGACAACAAGCATGTCGCGTCGGGCAAGATCGAGGCCAAGGTCAACGACCAGAAGACGGCCTCCGCGCCGGTCGCACCCGACAAGCTGACGCTGTCGCGCGGCACCGCCAAGCCGGGCACCACGCCGTCCGAGGTCAAGGATTCCAAGGCAACGCAAAGCAAGGCCGAGGCCGCGCGCGTCGCCGAGCTCACGCGCAACCTCAACGAGCTGAAGAGCCTGGCCGGCACGAAGACGCCGCCGGCGCCGGCCGTTGCGACCCCCGCCGCGAAGGCGCCTGCGCCGGCTCCGCTGGCGCCCACCATCGCCCTGGCGCACCCGACGCCGCCGGCTCCCGTGCCCGTTCCGGCGCCCAAGCCCGTGCCGGTTCCGCCGCCTCCGCCGCCGGCCCCGGTGCCCGCTCCGAAGCCGGCGCCCGTGCCCGCCCCGATCGCGTCGACGCCACCGCTGCCCGCGCCGGCGCCGGCCCCGGTGGTCGCGCCCGTGGTCGTCGCGTCCGCGCCGGCGCTGGTCGCCAGCGTCGCCGCTCCGGCCCTGGCACCCACCGTCGCGCCTTCGGCCGCTGCGCGTCCGTCTGCTCCGCTGCATCCGGCGGTCGCCCCGGCGCCTGCGCCGGCCGACGACAGCTTCTTCAGCTCGCTGCTGGAGCCGCCGTACATCTTCCCGGGCCTCGCCGGCCTGGTGGTGCTGCTGGGCGGCTTCCTGTTCTGGCGCAAGCGCCAGGGCGGCGACCGCAACAAGTTCTCGGGCGAGACCTCGTTCATCGAGAGCAAGATCCAGCCGGATTCCTTCTTCGGCGCCAGCGGCGGACAGCGCGTGGACACGCGCGACGGCGCGGCCAACTCTGCCTCGTCCTCGCTCAACTACTCGCTGAGCCAGCTCGACGCCATCGGCGACGTGGATCCGGTGGCCGAGGCCGATGTCTACCTGGCCTATGGCCGCGACCTGCAGGCCGAGGAAATCCTGAAGGAGGCGCAACGCTCCGACCCGGATCGCCTGGCCATCCGCACCAAGCTGCTGGAGGTCTACGCCAAGCGCGCCGACCTGAAGACCTTCGAGACGCAGGCGCGCCAGCTCCAGGGCCTCACCAACGGCCAGGGCGAAGACTGGGTGAAGGCGCAGGAACTCGGTCGCCAGATCGACCCGACGAACACGCTGTACGCCGAGGGCGGCGAGTACGCCATCGTCGACACCGATCCGATGCCGCTCAACCCGCTGGGCGACGAGCCGGAAGAGCACACGCTGCTGCGTCCGCCGGGCAAGGCGGAAGGGGCGGGCGACTTCTCGTCCACGGACCTGCCGATCGACTTCGACCACGACGAAGTGCCCACCGTGCAGCCGGGCGAACCCACCACCAGGTCGCAGACGATCTCGCCTACCGAGCCCATGAACATGGAGTCGGGCGACACCGCACGCCAGCCGCATCACGGCATCGCGCAGGGTGCGCCGTTCGAGGTCAGCGACTTCGACCTCGAGCCGACCCACGTCGAAGTGCCGACCATTCCGCCCGCGCCGGCCCCTGCCGCCGCGAAGCAGGTGCCGGCGCCTGCCCCGGGCGACCCGTCGATCGACTTCGACTTCGGCGACCTGTCGCTGGATCTCGACAAGTCGGCGCACGTGGCCGAAGACCATGCGGCGTCGGTGCTGCCCGACCTCGACATGGGTGCGGCCCATGGCGACAGCGAGCCCATGGCCCGCAAGATCGAGCTGGCCGACGAGTTCCGCCGCATCGGCGACCACGAAGGTGCGCGCGAACTGCTGGAGGAAGTGGTCGGCAAGGCCGAGGGTCCGCTGAAGGCACGCGCCCAGACGATGCTGGACGCTCTGGGTTAAC
>Ga0302154_10000025_pt1 | contig 134747 bp, 100 predicted proteins | sample I_Bog_N2_3_FD_193507 | JGI IMG/M metagenome (GOLD analysis project Ga0302154, IMG submission 193507) | Peat permafrost microbial communities from Stordalen Mire near Abisko, Sweden - I_Bog_N2_3 | ecosystem: Environmental > Terrestrial > Soil > Wetlands > Peat | place: Sweden: Abisko... | reverse complement strand
AAAACCTCCGCACTGCGTGCTGCGGTGCGAGCGCCTTCGGGCGGCCGGGCGGCGCTCATTGCCAAAACCTCCGCACTGCGTGCTGCGGTGCGAGCGCCTTCGGGCGGCCGGGCGGCGCTCATTGCCAAAACCTCCGCACTGCGTGCTGCGGTGCGAGCGCCTTCGGGCGGCCGGGCGGCGCTCATTGCCAAAACCTCCGCACTGCGTGCTGCGGTGCGAGCGCCTTCGGGCGGCCGGGCGGCGCTCATTGCCACACCGTGTGATCGCCTGGCCCGACGTGCGAGAACAGCCGCCGCCCCACCTCGGCCGACAGCGCCTGCGTGCGTTCGCTGAGGGTCTTCAGCGACGTCAGCAACATCGCGTGGCGCCCCTGCGCGTCCTGCGCGCACAAGGCCTCCAGCGACCATTCGTCGGGCGCGGGCAGCTCGCCCAGCACGCGCTGCACCCAGCGCGCCTCGTGGCGCGCGAGACGCGTGACGCGGTCGCGCAGCGTGCGGGCCACGCCGGCGAGCGAGCGCGGGTTGTCGAGCTCCAGCACCAGCAGGTGCAGCAGCGGCGGCAGCTCGCGCCGGGCCTGGAACTGAGCGCGGTAGGTGATGGTGGAGTCGAACAGGCCCAGCAACAGCGCGAAGCCGTCGTCGCGCGACTGCAGGTCCAGCTGCAGGCCCAGCATCAGCGACTGCGTGAGGAAGTCCAGGCGTTCGGTCTGGCGGCCCACGCTCAGCAGGCGCCAGCCGTCGTCGCGGGTCATGCGGTCGGACTGCGCGCCGGTGATGGCGGCCAGGTGCGTGGCGGCGCGCTGCAGCAGCACCTGCACGTCGCTCACCGACTCCACCGCGTGCGTGCCGGCGACGCCGCCCGTGCCCGGGGCGCGCGGCTGCAGGATCGTGGCGAAGCGCTCCTCGAAGTTGCGGCCCACCGCGTCGATCAGCTTCCAGTGCTCGACAGACAGCCGCTCGCGCAGCGCCTGCGCGCAGCCGCGCAGCGCGCGCAGGTTGAACGCCACGCTCATGGCCGACGGATCGGCCATGGTGTGCACCAGCGAGCGCTCGAACACGCGCACCGACTGCGTCGGCAACGGCACGCCGCCGCCGATCAGGCCGTTGCGCAGCGCGAGCCGCCCGAGCGCGTCCAGCATCACCGGGTTGGCGTTGTTCAGCGACTCCAGCGTGATGCGCGCCAGGCGCACGCTGTTGTCGGCGCGCTCGGTGTAGCGGCCGAGCCAGTACAGGTTCTCGGCCGCGCGGCTTGTGACGGTGCGGCGCGTGCGCGACAGGTCGGACGCGCTCAGCGGCTTGGGCAGCAGCGTGGTCGGGTCGACCTTGCCTTCGGTGAGCACCCAGGTGTCGACGCTGACGCTGCCGTGCTGCATCGACAGCCACGCATCCTGGGCCGCGTCGCGCCGCGTGGCCACGCGGGTGAGCGCGCCCGGCATCACCTGCCAGCCGCCGCGGCCGTCGCTCATCGCGTAGACCCGCACCAACGCCGCGCGCGGCTCCAGCGCATTGTCGTTCCACACGGGGATCTCGGACGGCCGCACGCGCGCCTGCAGCGTGTAGGCGGCGGGGCGCGCGTCGATGGCGGCCAGCAGGGCCGCGCGCGCCGCGAGCGGCAGCTCGGCCACGCCGTGCGGCGCGAAGCCCTCGGTGGTGTCGCTGGTGGGGAACGTGGGCGCCACCACGAAGTCGGCCAGGCGATCGCGCTGGGTCTCCCAGACGCTGTCCTCGCCGCACCACCAGCTCGTGGTGGACGGCAGCAGCAGCTCCTCGCCCAGCAGGCGGCGCGACACGGCGGGCCAGAACGCGGCCAGGCCCGGGCTCTCGAGGAAGCCGGCGCCCGGCGCATTGGCGACGACGACCTGGCCGGCGCGGATCACGCCCAGCAGGCCCGGCACGCCCAGCGCGGAATCGCCGCGCAGCTCCAGCGGGTCCAGGTACTCGTCGTCGACGCGGCGCAGCAGCACGTGCACCGGCTCCAGGCCGTGCAGCGTCTTCAGGTAGAGGCGCTCGCCCCGCACGGTGAGGTCGCCGCCCTCCACCAGCGTCACGCCCAGGTAGCGCGAGAGGAAGGCGTGCTCGAAATAGGTCTCGTTGTGCGGGCCCGGCGTCAGCAGCACCACGCGGGCGTTGTCGCCCTCGGGGCTGAGGCGTTGCAGGCCTTGCAGCAGGCCCAGGAAGGCCGCCGCCACGCGCTGCACGTGCAGGTCGCGGAACGCGGCCGGGAACTGCTGCGAGATGATCAGGCGGTTCTGCAGCAGGTAGCCCAGGCCCGACGGCGCCTGCGTGCGCTGGCTGACGACGCGCCAGTCGCCCCCGGGCCCGCGCGCGAGGTCGAACGCGGCCACGTGCAGGTGCACGCCGCCGGCCGGGCGGCAGCCGTGCATGGCGCGCAGGTACTGCGGGTGCGCCAGCACCAGCGACGCCGGCAGAAGGCCCTCGTCGAGCAGGCTGCGGCTGCCGTAGACGTCGGCCAGCACGGCGTCGAGCAGGCGGGCGCGCTGCGTCACGCCCTTCTCGATCACGGTCCAGGCAGCGGCGTCGATGAGGAAGGGCAGCGGCTCCAGCGGCCACTCGTTGGCAGCGGCGGCGCCCTCCGCGTAGACGTTGTAGGTGACGCCGTCGTCCTGCACGCGGCGCTGGATGCGCGACTTGGTCTGGGCCAGGTCGACCCAGCCGTCGGAGCCGGCGGCGTCGAAGAACGCCTGCCAGGCCGGCGCCAGCGCGTGGCCCGCGGCGGCCTGCTCGGCAATCAGCCCGTGCAGCTCGTCGAAGCTGCCCGGCGTGCCGCGCAATGCCGCGGCCCGCGCGAGGGCGGGGGCCTCGGGGGCGTCGTCTGGCAGGAAGCTGGTCTGGACGGAGGTGGGCATCGAAGGCAAGAGAAAGGCGGCCGGAGCCGCCTCTGGGGGGAGCTTAGCGGTTCCTTCGGAGATCGAGCGTGAAGGGGAACTCGGCGCTCCGGTCGGGGCGCGACACGTTCATTTTCCCAGGTGTATGCCCCAACGCGAAGAAACGCGCCAGGCGACGGCTCTCCGCCTCGTACGCATTGACCGGAAGCGTTGCGTAGTTGCGACCGCCCGGATGGGCCACATGGTACTGGCAACCGCCCAGCGAGCGCTGCGACCACAGGTCGACGAGATCCACCGTGAGCGGCGCCTGCACCGGAATCGTCGGATGCAGGCCCGACGGCGGCAGCCAGGCGCGGTAGCGCACGCCGCCCACGAACTCGCCGACGCGGCCCGTGGGCTGCAGCGGTACCGGCTGGCCGTTGACGGTGAGCACGTGGCGCGAGTCGATGAGGCCCGTCACCTTCAGCTCGATGCGCTCCAACGACGAATCGACGTAGCGCACCGTGCCGCCGGCGCTGCCCTCCTCGCCCATCACGTGCCAGGGCTCCAGCGCGTTGCGCAGCGTCACGTGCACGCCGCTGGACGCGAACTCGCCCACCTTGGGGAAGCGGAACTCCAGGTGCGGCGCGAACCAGGCCGGGTCGAACGCCATGCCGGCCTCGTTCATCTCCTCGATCACGTCGTCGAAGTCGCTCTGGATGAAGTGCGGCAGCAGGAAGCGGTCGTGCAGCTCGGTGCCCCAGCGCACCAGGGGCTGGTCGTAGGGCGTGGTCCAGAAGCGCGCCACCAGCGCGCGCAGCAGCAGCTGCTGCACCACGCTCATGCGGGCGTGAGGCGGCATCTCGAACGCGCGCAGCTCCAGCAGGCCCAGGCGGCCCGTGGACGAGTCGGGCGAGTAGAGCTTGTCGATGCAGAACTCGCTGCGGTGCGTGTTGCCGGTGGCGTCGACCAGGATGTTGCGCAGGCTGCGATCGACCAGCCATGGCGGCACGACGTCGCCGCGCTCGCGCGTGGCGCGCGCGATCTCGGCCAGCGCGATCTCGAGCTCGTAGAGCTGGTCGTTGCGCGCCTCGTCGATGCGCGGCGCCTGGCTGGTGGGGCCGATGAACAGGCCCGAGAACAGGTAGCTCAGCGACGGGTGGTTGTGCCAGTAGGCCAGCAGGCTGCCCAGCACGTCGGGGCGGCGCAGGAACGGCGAGTCGGACGGCGTGGCGCCGCCCAGCACGAAGTGGTTGCCGCCGCCGGTGCCGGTGTGCTTGCCGTCGATCAGGAACTTCTCGCTGGACAGGCGCGACAGGCGCGCGGCCTCGTACAGGAACTCGGTGTGCTCGACCAGCTCGTGCCAGTTGAAGGCCGGGTGGATGTTGACCTCGATGACGCCCGGATCGGGCGTGACCTGCAGCATCTTCAGGCGCGGGTCGCGCGGCGGCGGATAGCCTTCCAGCACGATCTTCGTGCCCAGTTCCCGGGCGGTGGCCTCGATGGCGGCCAGCAGCTCGAGATAGTCCTCCAGGCGCTCCAGCGGCGGCATGAACACGTACATCACGCCGCTGGGCGAGCCGACGCGCTCCGCCTTCGGGCCGTTGGCGCGGCGCGGATCGCGCACCTCGATGCACAGGGCCGACCGGGTGACCCAGTTGGCCGACTCGAACTTGGACGGGATGCGGTCGTCGACCGGCGCCGGCTGCGTGGTCGCGGCGGAGGCGGCCCGGTTGGCGGCCAGCGCGGCGGCGACGCCGGTACCCGGGCCGATGCCGGCGCCGGCGCCGGCGATGCCGGGCGTGACGCCGCCGACGATGCGCGTGGGCACGGCCTTCGCGTCGGCCGCGGTTTGCGGGGCGATCGGCGCACCGGCGGATCCGAACGCACCCTTGGCGCCCAGCACGCCCTGCGGCGCCGACGGCGCGACACCGGCCACCGGGAACGAAGTGGGCAAGGCCCCGCGCGCGTCCATCGGATCGCGCTCGATCATGAACGGGTACTCGTTGTCGCGCACCCAGGCGAGCGAGTCGAGCGGCAGGCGATAGCCCATCGGCGAATCGCCCGGGATCAGGTACATGCGCTCGCCGCGGAAGTGCCAGGGGCCGGTGACCCAGCGTCCGCCGACCAGGCCCGGGTTGGGCTCGCGGCGCAGCGGCAGCACGTAGCCGACGGCGGCCTCCAGGCCCTGCGAATAGACGCGGCGCAGGCGGTTGCGCTCGAGCTCGTCGTCCAGGCGCGCGTCGAAAGGATCGACGTTGATCGGCAGCTGGCGCTCGCGCCAGAGGTAGTAGAACGTGTCCTCGAAGCCGGCCTGCACCGTGGTGTCGACCAGGCCCAGCTTGCGCGCCAGCGTCGTGCCGAAGCGCTGCGCATCGGCGGCGGTGTAGTGCTGCTGCACGCGCTCGTCGGCGAACAGCGCCGGATCGGTCCAGCACGGCTGGCCGTCGGCACGCCAGCAGATGGACAGCGCCCAGCGCGGCAGTTGCTCGCCCGGGTACCACTTGCCCTGGCCGTAGTGCAGGAAGCCGCCGGCGCCGTAGTGGTCGCGCAGCCGCAGCACGAGTTCCTGGGCGCGCATGCGCTTGGTGGGACCCAGCGCGTCGGTGTTCCATTCGTCGCCGTCGCGGTCGTCGATGGAGACGAAGGTGGGCTCGCCGCCCATCGTCAGGCGCACGTCGCCCGCCACGAGGCGCGCGTCCACCGCGTCGCCGAGGGCGAGCACCGCCTGCCACTGCTCCTCGGAGTACGGCAGCGTGACCCGCGGCGATTCCCAGATGCGGGTGACGCCCATCGTGTGGCTGAACTCCACCTCGGACTCGTCGACGCCGCCGGAAATCGGCGCGGCGCTGGACGGCTGCGGCGTGCAGGCCAGCGGGATGTGGCCCTCGCCGGCGAGCAGGCCCGAGGTCGGGTCGAAGCCGATCCAGCCGGCGCCGGGCAGGTAGACCTCGCACCACGCGTGCAGGTCGGTGAAGTCGACCTCGGTGCCGCTGGGGCCGTCGAGCGCCTTCTGGTCGGGCGCGAGCTGGATCAGGTAGCCCGAGACGAAGCGCGCGGCCAGGCCCAGCTTGCGCAGCACCTGCACCATCAGCCAACCCGAGTCGCGGCAGGAACCGGACGCCAGGGTCAAGGTCTCCTCGGGCGTCTGCACGCCGGGTTCCATGCGGATCAGGTAGCCGATGTCGCCCTGCAGCCGCTGGTTGAGGTAGACCATGAAGTCCATGGTGGCGCGCGGCTCGAGCGGGATGCTGGCCACGAAGGCGTCGAACCTGGGGCCCTGCGGCTCGACGACGCGGTACGGCGCGAGCTCGGTGGCCAAGGCCTCGTCATAGGCGAACGGAAACTTCTCGGCGCTCTCCTCGAGGAAGAAGTCGAACGGGTTGTAGACCGCCATCTCCGCGACGAGGTCCACCGTCACCTTGAACTCTTGCGTCTTCTCCGGGAACACCAGCCGCGCAAGGTAGTTGGAGAACGGATCCTGTTGCCAGTTGATGAAGTGGTCGGCCGGCTCGACCTTGAGCGAGTACGACAGGATGGGCGTGCGGCAATGCGGCGCCGGGCGCAGGCGCACGATCTGTGCGCCGAGAGAGACGAGCCGGTCGTACTTGTAGTGCGTGACGTGACTCAGTGCGACATGGATGGCCAAGGAGGGCTCCCGGAAAAGACAAGCCCGCGCGCCTGGAGTGGCGGCGGGTCAAAATTCGAGGCGGCGCGACGGCCGAGGCGCCGCGCTGCGTGGATCACTGCGTGACGAGGAAGTCCTTGCTGATGCCCGCACCCAGCTCGCCGACGTTGGCGAGGAATTGTGTCAGGTAGGCGTGCAGGCCGGTGGACAGGATCTCGTCGATGCGCCCGTAGCGCAGGTCGGCCTCGAGCCGGCCGGCGCGCCGCAGAGTGTCGCCGGAATTGGTGTTGGCCACGCTGCGCAGGTTGCTGCTCATGCGGTTCATGCAGTGCGCCAGCGAGCGCGGCATGTCGGCGCGCAGGATCAGCAGCTCGGCGACCTTCTCGGGCTGGATCACGTTGCGGTAGACCTTGCGATAGACCTCGAAGCCGGACACCGAGCGCAGGATGGCCGACCAGTGGTAGAACTCGTACTCGTTGTCGCGGTCGTCGGCCTGGCCGTAGAAGTCGCTCTCGACGTCGTGGAACTTCACGTCCAGCATGCGGGCCGTGTTGTCGGCACGCTCCAGGAACGAGCCGATGCGCACGAAGTGGAACGCCTCGTCCTGCAGCATCGTGCCCACCACCACGCCGCGCGACAGGTGCGAGCGGAACTTGACCCACTCGAACACGTTGGCCGGGTCGCGCTTCAACTCCCCGCTGGCCAGCAGCTTGTTGAACTCGAGCCAGGTCTGGTTGGTGGTCTCCCACACCTCGGTGGTGAGCGTGCCCCGCACGGCACGCGCATTCTCGCGCGCGGCGCGCAGGCAGCTGACGATGGACGACGGGTTCTCCTCGTCGGCCACCATGAACTCCATCAGCCGGGCCGGCTTGATTTCGCCATAGCGCTTGAGGTAGTCGCCGGTGAGCTCGCTGATGGCCAGCAGCCCGCGCCAGCCCAGTTCGGCGACGGCGTCGGATTGCGGCAGCAGCGCGGTCTGGTAGTTGACGTCTAGCATGCGCGCGGTGTTCTCGGCGCGCTCCATGTAGCGCGACATCCAGAACAGGTGGTCGGCGGTGCGGGAAAGCATCTTGGCTGGTCTCCTCAGGCCGATCAGGTTGACGATTGCGATTGCGATTGCGACGCGCTGGGGGGCGGCACCTGGTGCTGCGGACTCGCCTCCAGCACCCAGGTGTCCTTGGTGCCGCCGCCCTGGCTGCTGTTGACCACCAGCGAGCCTTCCTTCAGCGCGACGCGCGTGAGGCCGCCGGGCACCATCTGCACCTCCTTGCCGGACAGCACGTAGGGGCGCAGGTCGATGTGGCGCGGCGCCACGCCCGATTCCACGTAGGTGGGACAGGTGGACAGGCTCAGCGTGGGCTGCGCGATGTAGTTGCCGGGGTTGGCGACGAGCACCTGGCGGAACGCCTCGACCTCGGCCTTGGTGGCCGCCGGGCCCACCAGCATGCCGTAGCCGCCGGCGCCGTGCACCTCCTTGACGACCAGCTCGGCCAGGTTGGCCAGCACGTAGGACAACTCCTTCGGGTCGCGGCACTGGTAGGTGGGCACGTTGTTGAGGATGGGCTTCTCGCCGAGATAGAACTCGATCATCTTGGGCACGTACGGGTAGATCGACTTGTCGTCGCCCACGCCGGTGCCGATCGCGTTGGACAGCGTGACGTTGCCGGCCTTGTAGGCGCGCAGCAGGCCCGCGCAGCCCAGCGTGGAGTCCTTGCGGAACACCTCGGGATCCATGAAGTCGTCGTCGAGACGGCGATAGATCACGTCGACGCGCTTCGGGCCCTGCGTGGTGCGCATGTAGCAGAAGTCGTCCTTGACGAACAGGTCCTGGCCCTCGACCAGCTCGACGCCCATCTGCTGCGCGAGGAACGCGTGCTCGAAGTAGGCCGAGTTGTACATGCCGGGCGTGAGCACGACGACGGTCGGATCGTTGCTGCCGCCGGGGGCGACGCTGCGCAGGGTCTCGAGCAACAGGTCGGGATAGTGGGCCACGGGGGCCACGGCGTGCAGCGAGAACAGCTCCGGGAACAGCCGCATCATCATCTTGCGGTTCTCGAGCATGTAAGACACGCCGCTGGGCACCCGCAGGTTGTCCTCGAGCACGTAGTAGCTGCCGGTGCCGTCGGCGTTGCCGGCGCGCACGATGTCGACCCCGGCGATGTGCGAGTACACGTCGCCCGGCACGTGCACGCCCACCATCTCGGGACGGAACTGCGCGTTGTTGATCACCTGGTCGCGCGGCACGATGCCGGCCTTCAGGATCTCCTGGTCGTGGTAGACGTCGTGGATGAACCGGTTGAGCGCGATGACGCGCTGGGCCAGGCCCTTTTCCAGGTCGCGCCACTCGTGCGACGGGATCACGCGCGGGATCTGGTCGAACGGGATCAGGCGCTCGGTGCCCTCGCCCGCGTCCTTGTCGCCATACACGGCGAACGTGATGCCGACCCGCCGGAAGATCAGTTCGGCTTCGTTTCGACGATCGCGCATCAGGTCGGCCGGCTGCCGGGCCAGCCACTGCGCGTAGTCCTTGTAGTGCTCACGCACCGCGTTGCCCGCGGCGTGCATCTCATCGAAAGGCGAATTCATGGCGAGCTGTGTCGTGAGTTGGAAATTCGTTGAGTGGGTGTCGAGCGAAGAAGTAGCGGTGCCGAATTCCGTTCAAGACGTTCGCAGACTAGGCGCGCCCGCGACACGCGGCTGGATGCCTCGCGAGCGGGCGCAACGACGGATGCGGACGTCTTGAATGGAATTCATCAACGAATTTCCGACTCACGACACTGCGCTCCCTGGTGCGGCGCCGCGCCGCGCGGCGTTCCGAGTGAATGCATAGCAACAACCGAACCAGCACCCTCCGGCCGCAGATCTCGCCGCCCAAGGGCGCCGACGAACGCCGGGAAAGCCGTTTCGACAACGTCCCTGCCGTGAACAGTATCGGCGACGCACCGCCGGCGTGCAATGCACAACGGCGATGCTGCACTGCCGCGCACCAGATTGAACCGTCGTGGACCTCGCCCGCACCAGGGCAAGGCCATGCGCCCCGCAAGCGCGCGGCGACCCGCGCCGGCCGGGCCGCCCGCGCGGCGCCCGCCTTCAGGAGTCGGGCATCGGGCCGACCCGGGCGGGCGTCAGTGGTTCCTCGACGCCCCGCCACTGCCAGTAGCGCCGCCGCAGCGTGCGTGTGCAGCGCGCCGTGGCGCCGTCCCACAGCCAGCCGCCGCAGTGGTCGCTGCGCACGACGGGGATGGCGTGGGCCGCGTAGCGCGCCACCACCTCCGGTGCCGGATGCCCGTAGCGGCTGCGATAGCCCACCTGGATGACCGCGACGCGGGGCCCCACCGCGTCGAGAAAGGCATCGGTGGACGACGTGCGGCTGCCGTGGTGGGGCACCACCAGCACGTCGCTGCGCAACGCGGCCGCGGGATCGGCGCGCGCGCGGGCGACCAGCCGGGCCTCGCCCGGCGCCTCGATGTCGCCGGTCAGCAGCGCGGCGACGCCCCGCTCGTCGACCACCCGAAGCACGCAGCTGATCGCGTTGGTCTTCGTGCCGGGACGATAGTCACTTGCAAAAGGATGAAGGATGGCGAAGCGCACACCATCCCACGCCCAGCCCTGGCCGGCCGCGCAGGCGATGTGCGGCAACGCGTTGCCGCGCAAGGGGTTGTCCGCCGCCAGCGAACTGCGCAAGGCGAGCACCGGCACGCGGTCCATGAGGGACTGGGCGCCCCCCACGTGGTCGGCATCGGCGTGGCTCAGCACCAGCACGTCCACGCGCGGCTCGCCGCGCGCCTGCAGCAGCGGCAGCAGCATGCGCTGGCCGGCATCGTTGTCGTCGCCGAAGCGCGGGCCGGTGTCGAACAGCAGCAGGTGCGCGTGGGTGCGCACGAGCACCGCCGTGCCCTGTCCGACGTCCACCGCCACCAGTTCGAAGCGCCCGACCGCCGGCCGGGCCACGAAGGGCCACAGCAGCGGCAGCAGCAGCGGCAGGCCCAGCAGGCGCACGCGCCAGGGCAGCGGCAGCATCAGCAAGGCGCCGCCGGACAGCCCGGCCACCAGCGCCCAGGGCTGCGGCGTGGCCACGTGCACGCTCGCGAGCGGCCAGCGCGCGAGCCACGCCAGCAGCCACAGCAAGGGCTTCAGCGCGAGCCCCGCCACATGCCACAGCGGCGGCAGCGCGATGCCCAGCAGGGTCAACGGCGTCACGACCAGCGTCACCCAGGGCTCGGCCACGAGGTTGGACAGCAGCCCGACCAGCGAGACCTGCCGGAAGGCGACCAGCGTCAGCGGCGCCAGCCCGATGCTCGCCACGACCTGGGCGCGCACGCCGCCGCGCAGTTCGTCCACGAGGCGGCGAACGAATCGGCGCGGCATGTCGAGGCCACGCCTGGCGCTGGCCGCGACCGTCGACCAGCGCGTCTGCATCCGGTGCTCGTCCGCGCCCGCGTCCGGCCGCTCGTCCTGCGCCCTCGCCACCGCGCGCGCAGGCCCCGGCGATCCGGCACCCGCCACCGCACGCGCGGGCTCCGACACCATCAGCAATCCCACCGCCGCGAACGACAGCCAGAACCCCGGCTGCAGCAAGGCCCAGGGATCGAGCAGCGTGACCGGCACCATCGCCGCCAGCGCCACCAGCGAGGCCGGCCAGGCCAGCCCCGCGCTGCGCAGCGACGCGGTGGCCGCCAGCATCACCACCGTGCGCTGCGCCGGCACGCCCCAGCCGGCCAGCAAGGCGTAGAGCCAGGCCACGCCGACACCGCCCCAGCGCGCCGCCGCGGGGGTGGGCAGCCACAGCGCGGCGCGCTCCGAGCGCCGCCACAGCGCGCCGATGGCCGCGGCGCCCAGCCAGCCCAGCATCGTGATGTGCAATCCTGAAATGCTCATGAGGTGCGCCACGCCCGTGTTGCGGAACACCTCCCAGCCTGGCCCCGCGATCGCCGCCTGGTCGCCCACGGCCAGCGCCGCCAGCGCCCCCGCGACCGCCGGGTCCGCCACGCCCTCGCCCTCGCCACTGAGCAGCAGCCGGTCGCGCACCCATTGCCGCGTGCGCTCGACGGGCGCCCACGATTCGTCCAGCAGTTGCCCGTTGCCGCGCACGCTGCCCGTGGCGCGCAGCCCCTGGTCGAACAGCCAGAGCTCGGCGTCGAAGCCATCGGGGTTCATCGCGCCGTGCGGCCGCTTCAGGCGCACCGGCAGGCGCCAGCGCTGGCCCGCATGCAGCGGCACGGGCGCCTGCGCGACGGCGCGGTCGTCGCGCTGGTTGCGGCTCCACGAGAGCCAGACGCGCGACGGCAGCACGGGTGCGCCCGGCCCCGGTTCCGGCAGCGCGAGCGTGGCGAGGTAGTCGTCATCGTCGGACGCCACACGGGCCTGCGCCGCGCCCTGCTCCGCGGCCACCACCGCCGACACCAGCGGCCGGCCTGCGGCACGATCCAGCGCCTGCACCCGCTTCAGCTCGCGCGGCGTCATCCCGGCGGCCCGGGCCGACTCGATCACGAAGGCGAAGTGTTCGCCGTCGTCGGCCAGTTGCGGCATCTCGTCGACGACGCCGACCACCTCGACGTCGCAGCCCTCCCACTCGGGCGCGAGCGCGTCCGCGAGACGCGCATCTGCGCGCCAGCCCGCGAAGGCGAAGCCCGCCGCCGCCAGGGCCAGTGCGAATCCGGCGCGGGACGACCAGCGCGCGCGCAGCCGCCCCGCCGCGAGCAAGCCCCCCAAGGCGACCGCCAGAAGCAGCGGATAGGCCTCGCCGCACCACAGCGCCGGCTGCTGCAACTGCAGCGCGATCCCCGCCACCCAGGCCAGCACCGCGCCCGCGCGCCACCAGGCGCCGGTGTCGGAAGGCCGGGAGACGAGCGCGTCTTTCATCGATCCATCCTAGGTCGGCAGCGGCCGCACTGCCCTGCGCGAAAGAGGCCATTTCAAGGAGGGATGTCGCGCCATGAACGGTGCACGCTTCGCTGCGCGACGAAGCATCGATCCGTGTCACGGCGCCAGACTGCGGGTTCGATGGCCTCGCTCCATCGGACTACAGTGATGCAACAGCCGCCAGACACCTCCGCCATGACCCCGACGCGCCGAGCCGCGCCTCCCCCGTCCGACACCCCGCACGAGCCGCGCCTCGCGCGCGTCGCCGCGTTGGTGGCCGAGCCGTCACGCGCCCGCATGCTCGCGTTCCTGCTGTCGGGCGAATACGCCAGCGCCGGCGAGCTCGCGCGCACGGCGTCGGTCGGCGCGGCCACGGCCAGCGCGCACCTGGTCAAGCTGGTGCACGCCGGACTTCTCGTGTGCGAGCCGCGCGGCCGCCACCGCTACTTCCGCATCGCCGACGCCGACGTGGCGCATGCGCTGGAGGCGCTGGCCATGGTGGCCGAGCGCTCGTCGCACGACCGCACCTGGTCGGCGCCCGCGCGACTGCGGCTGCGCGAGGCGCGCTGCTGCTACGGCCACCTGGCCGGTCGCCACGGCGTGGCCCTGCTCGAGCACCTGCTCGCGCAAGGCGGCCTGGTGGCCGCGGCCGACGGCTACGCGCTGACCGACGCCGGCGCGGCCACGCTCGCCTGCCTCGGCTTCGACGCCGCGGCCCTGCGCGCCGGCGGGTCGCACCGCGTCGCCTACCCGTGCCTGGACTGGTCGGAACGGCGCGACCACCTCGCCGGCAAGCTGGCCAGCGGGCTGTTGACGCATTTCATCGAGCGCGGCTGGCTGCGGCGCATCGGCGCCGAGCGCGCGCTGGAGCTGACGCCTCCGGGGCGCGTGGCGCTGGCGGCCGTGCTGGCGCTCGACTGACCGTCGCTCATCCCCGCGCAACCGCCGCTCGCCACCCGGCGCCGGACAGGTGAAAGCCCACGCGTGTAGCATCCGTGCCCATCAACGGGCCACCCCGCGCCGCCGCGTCCGGACGACGGGCGGGCCGGCCCGCACGGAGAACTTCATGACGATCGCCGCCCGCCTCCACGCCCTCGGAATCGAGCTTCCCCCGCTCGCGATTCCGGCCGCCGCCTACCTGCCCTTCGTGCAGACCGGCTCGCTCGTGTTCATCTCGGGCCACATCGCCAGGAAGGACGGCAAGCCCTGGGTCGGCCAGCTGGGCCTGACCATGACCACCGAGGAAGGCAAGGCTGCCGCGCGCTCCATCGCCATCGAGCTGATGGGCACGCTGCAGGCCGCGGCCGGCGGCGACCTGGGGCGCGTCAAGCGCATCGTCAAGGTGATGAGCCTGGTCAACAGCACCCCCACGTTCACCGAGCAGCACCTGGTGACCAACGGCTGCTCCGAGCTGCTGGGCGAGATCTTCGGCGACGCCGGCAAGCACGCCCGCAGCGCGTTCGGCGTGGCGCAGATCCCGCTGGGCGCCTGCGTGGAGATCGAGCTGATCGCGGAGCTGAGCGCGTGAGGATCCGCATCCGCATCCCGCAGGTGCTTGCGATCATCGGCGTGCTCGCGCTGGGCTCGGTGGCGCTGGCAGCGCTTGCGCAGTACGAGTTCGACATGCAGCCCTGCCCCTGGTGCGTGCTGCAGCGCCTGATCTACATCGTGGTGGGTGTGCTGGCGCTGCTGGCGGCCGTGCTGTCCAACACGCCGCGCCGCATCGCGATCGGGCTGGCCCTGCTGGGCACGCTCAGCGGCATCGCGTCGGCGCTGTGGCAGCAACTGGCCGCGGTCAACGAGAACTCGTGCGACCTGAGCCTGGCCGAGCGCATCACCACCGCGCTGCAGCTGGATCGGCTGCTGCCGCAGTTGTTCATCGCGTACGCGTCCTGCGCCGACGCGGCGGTGTCGGTGCTGCACATCCCGTTCGCGGTGTGGAGCTGCGCGATGTACGTGATCCTGGCGCTGCTGCTGGCCTGGACGCTGCGCGCCGCGCTGAAGTCGACCCGCTGAGTCTGTCGAAGCGCGTGAATCCCGGCACGTACTACGCCGCGAGCGCCGGCCCCGCGCCCCCGCGTCCCGCGCTGCGCGGCCGCGTGGACGCGCACGTGTGCGTGATCGGCGGCGGCTTCGCCGGCCTGGCCACGGCCATCGGCCTGATCGAGCGCGGCGTGCGCGACGTGGTGATCCTCGAAGGCGAGACGGTGGGCCACGGCGCGTCGGGCCGCAACGGCGGCTTCGTCTTCGCCGGCTTCAGCCTCGACAACGCGCAGCTGCTGGCCGACCAGGGCCGCGACGGCGCGCGCGCGCTCTACGGCCTCACGCGCGACGCGGTGGCCACGATCCGCCGCCGCATCGCGCAGTACGCCATCGATTGCGATGCCGTCGAGAGTGGCGTGGTGCTGGCGAACTGGTTCGACGACGATGCGATCCTGCGCAAGCGCCAGGAATTCATGGCGCGCGAGTACGACGCGCACTGGCAGTTGCTGTCGCACGACCAGTTGGGCGCCTACACGCGTTCGCAACGCTACGCGGGCGGGCTGCTGGAACCCGACGCGTTCCACTTCCATCCGCTGAAGTACGCGCGCGGGCTGGCCGCCGCCGTCGAACGCGAAGGCGGCCGCATCCACGAGCACTCGCGCGTGAAGAAGATCGTGGCGCCGCGCACGCCGGGTGGCGGCCACGAGGTGCAGGTCGAGGGCGGCAGCGTGCATGCGCGCCACGTCGTCATCGCCGGCGGCGGCTACCTGAGCGGGCTGTCGGCGCCGCTGGAGCGCGCGATGCTGCCGATCGCCACCTACGTGATGGCCACCGAGCCGCTGGGCGACGCACTCGCGGGTTCGATCCCCGGCCGCGCGGCGATCTACGACACGCGCTTCTCGTTCGACTACTACCGCGCGCTGCCCGACACCCGCATCCTGTGGGGCGGCCGCATCTCCATCCTCGATCGCGGCGCCGAGCCGATCGCGCGCCTGCTCAAGCGCGACCTGCTCAAGGTCTATCCGGAGTTGCGCGACGTGAAGGTGGACTACGCGTGGGGCGGCATGATGAGCTACGCGCGTCACCAGATGGTGCAGATAGGCCGGCTGCCGGACGGCTGCTGGCACGCCCTCGGCTTCGGCGGCCACGGCGTGGGCCCGACGACGGCGGCCGGCGAACTGCTGGCCGACGCGATCGCTGCCGGCACGCCGATACCGGCGGCCTTCGGCGACTACGGGCTCGACCGGGTGTGGGGCGCGGCGGGCAGGCTCGCGGCGCAGATGACCTACAACTGGGCCGAGTTCAAGGACTGGCTGCGCGCCTGACCCCATCGTCAACGCGGGACGAGAGGGTGGCCGCCGCCTACTAGAATCCCGCGCACTTCCTGCACGGCGGCCAGCGCCGCTCCCCATCGCCCATGTCCGCCCTGACCCGTTTCTTTCCCTTGTGGGCGGCGCTCGTCGCCGCCATCGCGTACGCCGTCCCCGCGCCTTTCGCCAAGCTCCTGCCCTACGTCACCTGGCTGTTGATGCTGGTGATGTTCGGCATGGGCGCCACGCTGACCTTCGCCGACTTCCGCCGCGTGCTGACGCGACCGGGCCCGGTCCTGGCCGGCATCGGCATCCACTACCTGGTGATGCCGCTCGCCGCGTTCCTGCTGGCGCGGCTGTTCGCCATGCCGCCCGAGCTGACGGCGGGCATGATCCTCGTCGGCAGCGTGGCGAGCGGCACCGCCTCCACGCTGATGGTCTACATCGCCGGCGGCGACGTGGCGCTGTCGGTCACGATCGGCGCCATGTCCACGTTGGTGGGCGTGGTCGCCACGCCGCTGCTGGTGCGGTTCTACATCGACACGTCGATCGCGGTGAACGTGGTCGGCCTGCTGCTCAGCATCCTGCAGATCGTGGTCGCGCCCGTCATCCTCGGACTGCTGCTCAACCAGTTCGCCCGCTCCGTGGTGCGAGCCGGAGAGCGCGCGCTTCCCTACGTGTCGGTCATCTCGGTGCTGCTGATCATCTCGGCGGTGGTGGCCGCCAGCCACGCGAGCATCGCCAAGGTGGGCCCCACGCTGTTCGTCGCCGTCATCCTGCACAACGGCCTCGGGCTGCTGGGCGGCTACTGGGGCGGACGACTGCTGAAGTTCGACGAGTCGGTCTGCCGCACGCTGGCGCTGGAAGTGGGCATGCAGAACTCGGGCCTCGCGGCCGCGCTCGGCAACCTCTACTTCACGCCGCTGGCGGCGCTGCCCGGCGCCCTGTTCTCGGTCTGGCACAACGTCTCGGGGTCGCTGCTCGCGGGCCTCTGGGCGCGCAGGCCCACCCGCAAGCCGCTGGCCTGAACGTCATAGCGCGATCACGCGCTGGCCCTTGATGGCGGCGTCGATCGCCTTGCCCTTGCGCGCACGCTTGCCCGCGTGCGAGGCGAGCGTGGCACCCTTGAGGTCTTCCTCCTTGGGCTTCTGCCCTCGGCCCAGGCCCAGCACCTTCACGCCGTTGGCGCAGGTGGCCACGGACACCAGCGGATCCTTGGCGTCGACATCCATCAGCGTGAGGCCCTTGCCGCCGTTGGACTGCAGCTTCAGCTCGTCGAGCGGGAACACGAGCAGGCGCGAGCTGAGGCTGAGGCAGGCCACCTGCGTGTGCGCGGCCTGCACCGGCACCGGCGGCAGCAGGCGATCCTTGTCGTCGATGCTGAGGAAGCTCTTGCCGCCCTTCTGGCGGCTGGTCATGTCGCCCACCTTGGCCAGCAGGCCGAAGCCGCCGGTGTTGGCCAGCAACAGCGTGGCGTCGGCCGACGCGGCGAAATAGTGCAGCGGCTGCGTGCCGGACTCCAGCTCGATCAGCGTGGTGATGGGCGTGCCGTCGCCACGCGCGCCCGGCAGCGCGCCCACGGCCACCGTGTAGACGCGGCCCGTGCCGCCCTGGTTGCTTCCGAACACCAGCAGCGTGTCGACACTGCGGCATTCGAAGGTGCCGTACAGGCCATCGCCGGACTTGAACGCGAAGCCCGCGGCGTCGTGGCCCTGGCCCTTCATCGCGCGCACCCACCCCTTGAGGCTGACGACCACGGTCACCGGCTCGTCGACGATCCGCACCTCGGCGACGGCGCGCTTCTCGGCCTGGATCAGCGTGCGGCGCTCGTCGCCATGCGCCTTCGCGTCGGCCTCGATCTCCTTGATGACCGTGCGCTTGAGCGCCGTGGGGCTGGACAGGATGTCCTCCAGCTTGCGCTGGTCCTCGCGCTTCTCGGCGAGTTCCTTCTCGATCTTGATCGCCTCCAGACGCGCCAGCTGGCGCAGGCGGATGTCGAGGATGTCGTCGGCCTGGATCTCGGTGAGGCCGAAGGCGTCGATCAGCGCGGACTTGGGCTCGTCGCTCTCGCGGATGATGCGGATCACCTCGTCGATGTTGAGCAGCACCAGCTGCCGTCCCTCGAGGATGTGGATGCGCGCCAGCACGTTGGACAGGCGGTGCTCGGTGCGCAGCTTGACGGTGTGCTGGCGAAAGAACACCCACTCGGCGAGGATCTGGCGCAGGCTCTTGAGCGTGGGCCGGCCGTCGCCGCCGATCATCGTGAGGTTGATCGACGCCGAGCTCTCGAGGCTGGTGTGCGCGAGCAGCACGCGTATGAGTTCCTGCGGATCGACGGTTCGGCTCTTGGGCTCGAACACGAGACGCACATGCGCTTCCCGGTTGGATTCGTCGCGATCGGCGTCGAGCACCGCCTGGACGGTCGCCTTGAGCTGGAGTTGCTCCGCGGTCAGCGTCTTCTTTCCGAGCTTGACCTTCGGGTTGACGAGTTCCTCGACTTCCTGGAGCACTTTCTGGGTGCTCGCGCCGGGAGGCAGTTCGGTGATGACCAGTTGCCACTGTCCGCGCGCGAGATCCTCGATCTTCCAGCGTGCACGCACCTTGAGGCTGCCACGGCCCGTGGCATAGGCCTCGCGAATCTCGGCCGCGGGGCTGATGATCTGGCCGCCGCCGGGGAAGTCGGGGCCGGGGATGGCGGCGTAGAGCTCGTCGTCGGTGAGCTTGTCGTTGCGCAGCAGCGCGATGGCGGCATCGGCCACCTCGCGCAGGTTGTGGCTGGGCACTTCCGTGGCCAGGCCCACCGCGATGCCGCTGGCGCCGTTGAGCAGCACGAACGGCAGGCGCGCCGGCAGCAGCTTGGGCTCCTCCGTCGTGCCGTCGTAGTTCGCCATGAAGGTGACGGTGCCTTCGTCGATCTCGTCGAGCAGCAGGCGCGCGATCGGGTTCAGGCGCGCCTCGGTGTAGCGCATCGCCGCGGCGCCGTCGCCATCGCGGCTGCCAAAGTTGCCCTGGCCGTCGATGAGCGGATAGCGCAGGCTGAAGTCCTGCGCCATGCGCACCAGCGCGTCGTAGGCCGCCGTGTCGCCGTGCGGGTGGAAGTTGCCCAGCACGTCGCCCACCACCTTGGCGCTCTTGCGGGCCTTCGGACCCGTGGGCGCGGCGTTGGTGAACGACAGGCCCATGCGGTGCATCGCGTAGAGGATGCGGCGTTGCACCGGCTTGCAGCCGTCCGACACGTCGGGCAGCGCACGGCCCTTGACGACGCTCAGCGCGTATTCGAGATAGGCGCGCTCGGCGTAGTGGGCGAGGGTCAGCGCGTCGCCGCGTCCGCCGTCATCGCCGCCGCCGAACGCGAGGGGAGTCTGTTCCATGGTCAAACCGGAGTTCCTTTGATCGCCGGGGCCCACCCGTCAGCCGGCCCGCAAGGGCGCATTGTCGGTGCTGGCGAGCCCGGGTCGCGCTCCGACCCCACAACTCTCATGAGAAACAATCATGAGAAACAAAATCGATTGAGGGGTGTTTTCATGTCGGCGTGGCGGAGAGCATGACCGCAAAGCCGAGGGCGGCGGCGCGACGCCTGAGCGCTGCGATGCTGCGTTCGCGTTGCTGCTCTTCGTAGCGCTGCTGGCCTTGATCGACGAAGGCTTCGCCACGGGGCAGCATGAAGTAGACCATCCGTGCCAGCTTGTGGGCGGTGGCAGTGTTGGCACGTGGTTTGTCCATCCGAGCTGACAACCGGCGGTAGAACGCGCCGAGCGCGGAGTCGCTGTGAGCCAGGCTCATCGCCGCCATCTTGAACGCCTGGCGCACCCTGTTGGCCGATCGCTTGGTCTTGGCTGACAGCACCTTGCCGCCACTGATCTTCGTGCCCGGACACAGGCCCAGCCACGAGCAGATGTGTTTGACGTTGGCGAAGCGGCTCAGATCGGGGGCGACCTCCGACAGAATCTTCATCACCGCACCCAGCCCCAGGCCGTTGATTCGGGTCAAGTCGACACGGGCCCAGTTGGCCAGGATCTGGCGCATATCGAAGTCCGCACGCGTCTTGCTGCCAGCGCGCGGGGCCTTGCCCAGGTCGACCTGGGACGCGCCGAGTTGGCCCAACAGACGCTGCAGTTTGGCATCGCAATCACCCAAATGGCGAGCGATGTGGTCATACATCGCCAGAGCCTGGCCCAGCACGAACAGGTGCTCGTCGCGCCAGTTGCCCCTCAGGGCCTTGGCGATGTCCGCCTCGCTGGCCTTGACACGACTGTGGCGATGGCGGGCCAGTGCCCTCGGGTCGCGCTCGCCTGCGACGATGGCGCGGATGATGGCCTGGCCCGTCAGCCCCATCACGTCGGTAAGCACCTCGGTGAGCTGGATGTTCATCTGCACCAGCGCCTTTTGCATGCGCTGTATCCAGCTGGCCTGTTCGGCCAGGAGCACGTCACGCTGGCGAGCGACGGCACGCACCACGCAGACTTCGTCGGTCGGGCGAAACGCCGCGCGCAAGAACCCCAGGCTCATCAGCTTTTGCAGCCACTGGCAGTCCAGCACGTCGCTCTTGCGTCCGGGCACGTACTTCATCTGCCGGGCGTCGACCAAGTACACCTTCAAACCGCGCTGCTCCAGAACCTCGAACACCGGTATCCATTACACCCCGGTGGACTCCAGCGCTACCGTGTCGACACCGCACGCCAACAGCCAATCTGCCATCGCGTTCAGGTCGTCGGTCATCGCACCGAACTCTCGCACCGACTCCTCACACGAATGCCTCGGCACCGACACCCAGTGGCTCGATCCGCCCACGTCGATGCCGGCGGCGTTGGGAAACACTTCCTCTTGCTGCTTGCGCATTGCCATCGTCTGCTCCAGGATAGTCAACGAACGGCAGCGCCATGGGAGTCGTCGAATTCGACTCGATCTCATGAACGGGATGCACTTCACGGTGCTCACCACTGTCGCCGACGATCCCCGGACCATGCTCTCAGGCGGGCTCGCGCCACAGCGGCTGACACCGCTGCGGGCTCGCACCAATGCTATGTCGGTCATCTCGGCGCTGCCGTTCACCTTGTAGCGCAAACATCGTTTCTCCGCGAACGCCGAGCGCCGCCAGACGCCTGGGATGCTCTCAAGGAAACGGCGGCGTCCGCGGGCGCTCAGCGCGTGCAGACCTCGGGCGTGCAGGACACCACTTCCACACCGTGCGCGTGGCGGGGCAGCTCGCGTTGCAGCAGCGCCCAGTAGAGCTCGAGCACCATGTGCACATGGGCCTCGGTCTCGGCGATGTCGGGCATCTGGCCGCCGGCCCTGCGGACGGTGCCTTCGCCGGCATTCCAGGCCGCAAGCGCGATGTCGATGCCGCCGTAGCGGCGCGTGAGGTCGGCCAGCATGCGCGCGCCGGTGAAGACGTTGGTGCGCGCGTCCAGCATGCGCTCGGCCGCGGGCACCTGGCGTTCTTCCTTGGTGCCGTAGCGGTCGGCCGTCACCGGCGTCAGCTGCATCAGGCCCACGGCGCCGCGCGGCGAGACCGCATGCGCGTTGTAGTTGGATTCGACCGTGATCACCGCCTTGAGCAGGGCCTCGTCGATCCCGGTGGACTGCGCCGCCTCGTCGAGCACCGGCTGCAGCGCCTTGACGTCGGGCGATATCTCGAGCCAGGTGAGCAGCCCGTCGGTGCCCTGGGTCTTGCCCGGCACGCGCGGGCCTGCGGTCTCGCGCAGCACCTGCTCGTAGCGGGAATCGATCTGGCGGGCGGCGAAGTGCGCCACGCCGGCGCCATCGACATAGCCCCACAGCACGGGCGTGCCGGCGACGGGGACGACGGGCGTCGCCGCGTCGGTGCTGGCGAGCGCGACGGTGGCCTTCGATGGCGACGGCACCAGCGCGTGCGCGTCCTCGGCGTCGGGCACCGCGTCGCAGGCGGCCATCGAGCCCGTCACCAGGACGACGACCGACAGGACGTTGAGCAACGAGCGCCGGCTCATGTCGTCGGCTTCGAGAAGGCGGCCTCGAGGCCGGTATCGACACGCTTGTCGTATTCGCGCGCCAGCATCGACATCACGACCAGGCTTTCCCAGCCCGCGGTGTCGTCGGCGCCCACCCGCAGGCACTCGCGCAGGCGGCCTTCCTCGACGAAGCCCTCGCCCGCGTACAGGCGCAGCGCGCGCACGTTGAGCGATCGCACGTCCAGCCAGAAACGGTGCGCGTGCAGGTCACGAAAGACCAGTTGCTTGAGCAGGCGCACGCACGCGCGTCCGAGCCCGCGGCCGGGGGTCTGAAGCACGATGCGCTTGAGCTCCACCGAGCGGTTCGGGTTGCGGCACCCCTGCAGGATGACGAAGCCGACCTGCTCCCAGGCGTCGCCGCCCTCGACGATGAAATGGCGCGAGTCGGGAAAGCGGATCGCGCCTTCGTGCTGCGTGCGCTCCCACGGCGCGATGAACGTGAGGTTGCGTGCGTCGTGCTCCACCGACACGACGAAGTCGAGGTCGGACAGCATCGTCGGACGGATCCGAAGATGAGCACTCTCGGCAAGGTCATGGGTAGGCATCGGAGACAGGGGTCGCGGGCGGTTCGACATGTTGCGGTTGCGCCGGCTGCTCGACGGCGAGCCGCGCAGCGGAGCGTGGATTATGGGAAGGATCGCAGAGAACCACGCAACCCGACCTCCGATGAACGCGGGATTTCCGCACGCTTTTTCCACACTGCCGGGATAAATGGCGATCCCGGCCCGCAGGATCCCGCCACCGAGGCGGTGGTTATGTAAGCAGATGATTCGAGTGCATTCGACCCGGACGCTGCAATCGTTTCAGTGGCCGGGCGCGCCGCGCGGGCGCCCGGCGTCTCCGGCGCTGCCGTTCGCGCGCCCCAACCGAAGTTCAAGGCAGCGCTGGATCCGGCTCCTCCGGGCCGGTCGCGGCTGGGCTCGCGCAAGCGCTCGCCCGTTCGTGAGGCGACAGTCCGTCCAATGGACGGCCTGGCGGCCAACACTCACCCCCTCGGGGGCAGCGAGCGTGGGGCTAGTGTCCTGCATATAAATGCGGTGAATCGGCTTCAAACAGGCCAGGCCAGGGCGGCGTTGCAAATCCTCGCCGTACCGCCCGGTACGCCTGCGGTTTGCGCCTTGCCCTGACCTGTTTGAAGCGCGATTGACTTTTCGCAGCTATATGCAGGACACGACACTAGATATCTATTTCGACCGCATCCCCGCGCAGCTCCATCAGTTCGCGCCGTGCATGCGCCTCGCCCTTGCCCATCAGGCGCGTGAACGAGCCTTCGGTCTGCACGACATCCAGCAGGCCCAGCTCGACCCGCAGCAGTCGGCGCGTCTCGGGGTTCAACGTGGTGTCCCACAACTGCTCGGCATTCATTTCACCGAGGCCCTTGAAGCGACTGATCGTCCACGAGCCGTCGCGCGCGCCTTCCTTGCGCAGCTTGTCGAGCGTGGCCTCGAGCTCGCCCTCGTCGAGCGCGTAGATCTTGGCCGCGGGCTTGCGGCCGCGGGCCGGCGCGTCGATGCGGTACAGCGGCGGCTTGGCGACGTAGACATGGCCGCGCGCCACCAGTTGCGGGAAGTGGCGGAAGAACAGCGTGAGCAGCAGCACCTGGATGTGCGAGCCGTCGACGTCGGCGTCCGACAGGATGCAGACCTTGCCGTAGCGCAGCCCGTTGAAATCGGGCGTGTCGTCGGGGCCGTGCGGATCGACGCCGATGGCCACCGCGATGTCGTGGATCTCGTTGTTGGCGAACAGGCGGTCGCGCTCGACCTCCCAGGTGTTGAGCACCTTGCCGCGCAGCGGCAGGATGGCCTGGGTCTCCTTGTCGCGACCCATCTTGGCCGAGCCGCCGGCGGAGTCGCCCTCCACGAGGAAGACCTCGTTGAGCGAGAGATCGCGGCTCTCGCAATCGGTGAGCTTGCCCGGAAGCACGGCCACGCCCGAGCCCTTGCGCTTTTCCACCTTCTGGCCGGCCTTCTGGCGCGACTGCGCCTGGCGGATGACCAGCTCGGCCAGCTTGCGGCCGTACTCCACGTGCTGGTGCAACCACAGCTCCAGCGCAGGCTTGGTGTACGCGGAGACCAGGCGCAGCGCGTCGCGGCTGTTGAGCCGTTCCTTGATCTGGCCCTGGAACTGCGGATCGAGCACCTTGGCCGACAGCACGAAGCTGGCGCGCGAGAACACGTCCTCGGGCATCAGCTTGACGCCCTTGGGCATCAGGCCGTGCAGCTCGATGAAGGTCTTGATCGCGGTGAACAGCCCGTCCTTGAGGCCGGACTCGTGTGTGCCGCCCGCCACGGTGGGAATGAGGTTGACGTAGCTCTCGCGCACGGCCGCGCCGTCGTCGGTGAACGCGACGCACCAGGTGGCACCCTCGCCCTCGGCGAAGTTCTCGGACTCGTTGGCGCCGGCAAAGCGCTCGCCCTCGAACAGCGGCACCACGGGCTCGGCGTTGAGCGTCTGTTGCAGGTAGTCGCGCAGGCCACCCTGGTACGTCCAGGTGAGCACCTCGGGCTCCTTGCCGGCCTTCTCGATCGTGAGCGACACGATGACGCCGGGCATCAGCACCGCCTTGCTGCGCAGCAGGTGCACCAGCTCGCCGCGCGGCAGCTCGGCGCTCTCGAAGTAGCGCGCGTCGGGCCAGACGCGCACGCGCGTGCCGTGGCGGCGCTCGCCGGACGTGAGCTTGCGCACCTCCAGCGGCACGGTGACGTCGCCGCCGGAGAACGTGAGCGACGCGCACTGGCCGTCGCGGAACACCGAGACCTCGAGCTGCCTGGCCAACGCGTTGGTGACGCTGACGCCGACGCCGTGCAGGCCGCCCGAGAAGCTGTAGGCGCCGCCGCTGCCCTTGTCGAACTTGCCGCCCGCGTGCAGCCGTGTGAACACGATCTCCACCACCGGCACCTGTTCCTCGGGGTGCAGGCCGAACGGGATGCCGCGGCCGTCGTCGTCGACCGTAACCGAGCCGTCGGCGTGCTGCGTGACGGCGATGCGCTTGCCGTGGCCGGCCAGGGCCTCGTCGGCCGCGTTGTCGATGACTTCCTGGACGATGTGCAGCGGGTTGTCGGTGCGGGTGTACATCCCCGGGCGCTGCTTGACTGGCTCCAGTCCCTTGAGGACACGGATGGAACCTTCGGCGTACTCGCCCGCTTGCTTGGATTTGGCGCCCGCGGCGCCCTTGTTCGTGGCCATGGACTGATTCTAGGAGCGAAGTGGTCGGACACCCCGTGACATTTCTGTATATAAACCCAGGCGTTTCCCACGGGCAACTTTTCGCGCACGCCGTAGAGTGAGGTCATGGACGCCCTCCCCACGCCACCTCGCGCCATCGCCGCGCCGTCCGACTGGATCGTGCGCTGGACGCCGCTGCTGCCGCCCGTGGCGCGGGTGCTGGACGTCGCCTGCGGCCATGGCCGGCACGTGCACTGGTTCGCACGCGCCGGCCACCACGTCACGGCGCTCGATCGCGATCCCGCCCTGCTCGCGCCGCTGGCGGGCCTCGCAGACACGCTCGCGGCCGACCTGGAGACCGATCCCTGGCCCCTGCCGGGACGCCGGTTCGATGCCGTGGTCGTCACCAACTACCTCTGGCGCGCGCTCTTTCCGGCGCTCCTGGTCGCCGTCGCGCCCGGCGGCTTGCTGATTTACGAAACCTTTGCACAAGCGCAGGCGGCGCTCGGACGGCCCCGGCGGCCCGAATTCCTGCTGCAGCGGGGCGAGTTGCTGGCACTCCTGCGCGACAGCGGCGACGCCGCCGCGACGCCGCCGCCCCCCTGTGAAAAGTGGCACGTGATCGCCTTCGAGGAGGGCCGCCTGCCGGCCCACGGCGACGTGCCCGGGCGCGAGGTGCAACGCGTCGTCGCGCGGCGCGGCGACGCCGCTCCCGGCCGCGCGGATCTTCTCGCCCCGCCGGGCTAAAATCGTCGGATTGCCGCCGGAGGCGAGACGCGACACGGTCCCCGCCGTCGCGACCAGCGTCCGTGGCCACCTGCATCAAGCCGCCGCCGCGCCTCGCGCGTGGGGCCCCAGAACTTCCCGAGGAATGCGAATGGAAAGAATCGTCGGCAGCATCGTGGCGCTCGTCACCCCGATGCACGAGGACGGCAGCGTCGACTACGCCACGCTGCGCGCGCTGGTCGACTGGCACGTTGCAGAGGGCACCAACTGCATCGTGGCCGTGGGCACCACCGGCGAGTCGGCCACGGTCAACGTGGAGGAACACGGCGAGGTCATCCGCGTATGCGTCGAGCACGCCGCCGGACGCATCCCCATCATGGCCGGCGCGGGCGCCAACTCCACGCAGGAAGCCATCGAGCTGTCGAAGTTCGCCAGGAAGGTGGGCGCGTCCTGCACGCTGCAGGTCGTGCCGTACTACAACAAGCCGTCGCAGGAAGGCATCTACCGCCACTTCGCGAAGATCGCAGAGTCGGTCGACATCCCGATGGTGCTGTACAACGTGCCCGGCCGCACAGTGGCCGACATGCAGCACGACACCGTGTTGCGCCTCGCCCAGGTGCCCGGCATCGTGGGCATCAAGGAAGCCACGGGCAGCATCGAGCGGGCGGGCTGGCTGCTGCGCGCGGTGCCCAAGGCGTTCTCGGTCTATTCCGGCGACGACAGCACCGCCATCGCGCTGATGCTGCTGGGTGGCCACGGCAACATCAGCGTCACGGCCAACGTCGCGCCGCGCCTGATGCACGAGTTGTGCGACGCGGCGATCGCCGGCGACGTTCGCCGCGCCAGCGAACTCCACCTGCGCCTGCTGCCGCTGCACAAGCACCTGTTCTGCGAACCGAGCCCCGCGCCGACCAAGTTCGCCCTGTCGCGGCTGGGCCGTTGCCGCCCCACGTTGCGCCTGCCCCTCGTGGAGATGACCGAAGCCGGCGAGGCCACGGTCGACGCGGCGCTGGCAGAGTGCGGTATCGCCTGAGGCCAGCAGTGCCTCGAATCCGACGATGCGCGGTCGTCGGGGAACCCGCACGCGAAATCCCGATCTCGTTCCTCTGAATACGTTCTGAGACAATCCCCGGCCCGGACACTTCCGGCCTGACACCGACCTTCAAGCACATGACCACCAATTCCCCGACGCGCCTGCTCCATCCCACGCCCCTGCGCGTTGCCACCGTGACGCTTTGCCTGATGTTGGGCGGATGCACGGTCGTCGGAGATTGGTTCTCCCACGGCGATACGAACTACAAGGGCGCGTCCAAGCGCACCCAGCCGCTGGAAGTGCCTCCCGACCTGACGCAGTTGCAGAAGGACTCGCGCTACCTGCCGCAAGGCGGCGTGGTCACCGCGTCCGACCTGTCCAAGGGAGGGGTCGCCGCCCCCGCCCCGGAGGTCGCGCCGTCGTCGCCTGAAGTGGCGCTCGCCGCCGCGGGCCACCTGCACCTGGAGCGCTCCGGCGACCAGCGCTGGCTGTCGACCCAGGACTCGCCCGAATCGGTGCTGCCCAAGGTGCGCGACTACTGGCTCAGCAACGGCTACAAGCTGACAGTGGACGAGCCCAAGACGGGCATCCTCGAGACCGACTGGAAGGAAAGCCGCACGCGCATGCCGGGCGACAGCATCGTGCGCAACTTCATCAACTCCGTCGTCGACACCTTCACCGACACCGGCATGCGCGATCGCTATCGCACCCGCCTGGAGCGCCGCGCGGACGGCGGCACCGAGATCTACATCAGCCACTTCGGCGCCGCCGAGGAAGTCACGGGCAAGACCGACAGCGTGCACACGGGCGAGGTGACCTGGGTGCCGCGCAAGTCCGACCCCGGCCTGGAGGCCGAGCAACTGAGCCAGCTGATGCTGGCGCTGGCCGGGCTGCCCGACGCCAACCTCGCCGACGTCACCAACAAGCCCGAGGATGCGCAGAAGGCGGCGATCCCCAGCGCCGCGACGACGCGTCCCACCGGAGGCACCGGCCCCAACGGCGCATCGCGCGCGCGCCTCATCGCGGGCCAGCCGGGCGCCACGCTGCAGGTGGACGACAACTTCGACCGCTCGTGGCGCCGCATCGGCCTCGCCCTGGACCACGGCGGCTTCACCGTCGAGGATCGCGACCGCGCCCAGGGCCTGTACTACGTGCGCTACGTCGATGCCAAGGAAGCCGCGCAGGACGAGCCCGGCTTCTTCTCGAAGATCACCTCGTTCTTCGGCCACACCGGCCCGTCGCCGGTCAACAAGTACCGCATCTCGATCAAGGCACCGGCCGACTCCGCCACCGTCACGGTACTCAACGACCAGGGCCAGCCGGACAACAGCGACAACGCGCAGCACATCGTGGCGCTGCTGGTCGAAGAGCTGAAGTGATGCCAAGAAGGCGCTTCGGCGCCTGGCCAGGGAAGCCGCCTGCGGGCGGCTTTTTTGCGCCTTGCCATGTCTAAGTCCAGCGCCGTTTCACGTCAATCCCCCTGATGCCCCATTGACTTCTGGCGGAGGCGGCTTCGACCAGCACGCATTGAATTCAACTTCGCTTCAGCATACCCACGCAAAAAAGCCGCCCGGAGGCGGCTTTTCCAATTTCGAGATGCTGTGTTCGCGAGGAACTCAGATCCGGAAATTACTTGCTGGCGGCGGTCATGGCGGCGGTCGCGGCCGACGAGGCAGCAGCCATCGCGCCGGTGGCGGCAGCCGAGGCAGCGTCCGTAGCGGCCGAAGCAGAGGCCGTGGCGGCGGAAGCCGACGTGTCAGCAGCCGAAGCAGCGACGGTAGCAGCCGAAGCAGCCGAAGCGGCAGCGTCAGCGGCCGGGGTGGTGTCAGCGGGCTTGCTGCAAGCGGCCAGGGCGGCGACGGCGATCAGGGAAGCCAACAGGAGCGACTTGTTCATGAATTTCCTCGAAGAAAAATTTTGGTTCGAACCATTACCGGTAATCCAGATACTCGCCCTCACGGCAGGTATCCTCGCAAAAGACAGCAGGCCAAGCTCGAGCATTTCCTGTGCCTAGCCCGCCATTATACCCATCCATACGGAACCTTTTCACAGTCCCAGTGTCGCCGCCGAAAATCCCGGATTTGCACGTTGCGAAATCGCATCAAAATCCTCGCGTGCACGCTGGCGATCGACGCGATCGAAGCCGATGCGACCGCGCAGGTGCTCGCGGTCGAACACGCGCAAGGCCTGGTCGTCGCTGTCGATCCACAACGTGGGCAAGGCCTCGAGGCGCGTCTCCTCGGGCACGAGGCACTGGATCACATGGGCCCAGTCGCGCCGCCACGCGACGAAGCGCGGATGGCGGCGCTCGATGACCGCGTAGTCGTGCGCGATCATCACGAGTTCCCGACCGCCCACGCGAGCCCAACGGGTGAGCTGGTCAAGCCACTGCGCCTCGCCGATCGGCCAGGCCGCGAAGTCTTCGTCGCACCAGCACAGGCGGCGCGTCTGCTCGCTGCACGCGAGCATCATCGCGCCGCGCAAGGCCTGCACGAACTCCACCGCCCCCTCGAAGCCCTTGCCACCAACGGCAGCCTGGGGCTCCGGCAAGCCCGTGACGTCGTCCATCGCCGCAGGACGTTGCGCCGGATCGTCAATCGTCATGTGCCCATCCTTGTGCCACCCAATCGGAGACCACGGCCTGCGCGCCGGCCGAGAGCCGGCCGCACTGCTGCGCGGTGAGCCTGCGCGCGTCGGCGAGCTCGCGCATCAGCGTCGCATCACGACCCGCCGCGTCGAACGACTCGCCGTTGATGAAGACGTGCCGCTCGTCGTACATCATGCGCGAGCGCCGATCGAGGCGCAAGCCGGCGCCCTCCCCTCGTTCGAGGCCCGTCTCGAACCACACCTGCGGCTTGGGCTCGGTCATCACCTCGCCCAGCGCGCGCGCCAGTTGCGACGGGTCGCGCAGCAAGCGGGCCACGGCCTTGCGCGCGAACGCGTCGAGCGCCACCGGCATGCGCGCCGGCGTCTCGGTGGCGCTGCGCGGCGGGTCGCGGAAGTGCGGCTCGTCCGGGTCGGCCTCGACGTCGTCGAGCACGCGCTGCAACAGCTCGCGCGCAAGCTCGGTGCCGATGGGCGTGCGAAAGCCGATGGAGCACGTCATGCATTCGTCCTCGGCCACGCCGTCGTGGCCCCAGCGCGGCGGCACGTAGAGCATGTCGCCCGGGCCCAGCACCCATTCTTCGGTCGGATGGAAGCGTTCGAGGATGCGCACGGGCAGTCCGTCGACGAACGACGCATCGTCCACCGGCCCGACGCGCCAGCGCCGATGGCCGTGCACCTGCAGGAGGAACACGTCGTAGGAATCGATGTGCGCGCCGACGCCGCCGCCGGGGCTCGCCCAGGAGATCATCAGGTCGTCGACGCGGGCGTCGGCCACGAAGCGGAAGTGCTGCAGCAGTTCGTGCGCGGCCTGCACGTGCAGGTCGGCGCCCTGCACCAGCATCGTCCAGCCGCGCTGCGACAGCGCAGGCAGCGCCCGACGCGCGAACGGGCCGTGCTTCAGGCGCCAGCCGCCCGCGGACGGCGCCTTGCCCTTGGTCTTCGCCTTTGCGGACGCGACGTCCTGGATCACGAGCCGCGACTCGACGTCGTCGCGCGACGCCAGCTCGAACAGCTGGGCGGGCGAGACGGGCGCGAGCGGCGCGCCGCTCTCGGCCACCAACGGAAGCGCGTTGCGGATCAGCAGCGGGCGCTTCTGCCAGACGTCGCGCATGAAGGCCGCGGGCGACAGGCCACCCAGCAGCGCGAGGGGTTCACGAAGGTTCATCGCGTCATTGTCCCTGCTCGCCGGGCACACGTAAAATCGCGGCGATGAACATTTCCGCCCCTTGCGTCGTCACGCTCACCTGGCAACTTTCGGACGGTCAGAACGCGCCCATCGACGCGCTCACCGAGCCCACCGAATTCTTCTTCGGCGGCGACGACCTGCTGCCCAAGGTCGAGGAGGCCCTGACCGGCCAGGCCTCGGGCTTCGACGTCCACCTGCATCTCGAGCCCGAGAACGCGTTCGGCGACTACCGCTCGGAGCTTGTCTGCTTCGAGGATCGCGCGCTGTTTCCCGACGGCGTCGAGGTGGGCATGCAGGTCGAGGGCCTGCCCGACGGCGCGGTCACGCCCGACATGCCCGAGGACACGATCTACACGGTCACCGAGGTCTATCCGTCGCACGTGGTGCTGGACGGCAACCACCCGCTAGCCGGGCTGGCGATCCGCATGCACGTCACCGTGCGCGGCGTGCGCGCGGCGACGCCCGACGAGATCGACGCGAAGAGCGTGCAGGACGATGCGGCGGGACTGCTGCAGGTGCTGCCGCCGAAGGACAAGTCGCAGTTGCACTGATTGGCCAGCTTGGCCTGCAAGCATCGGCAACTCCGGAGCCGGCTCGCACGGACGCGTGGCGATCGCCGGCGCTGCCGCTCAAATGTTGCAAACGAAAATCAAGGGAGCGGTGGATCCGGCTTTGCCGGGCCGCTCGCTGCCGGCCCCTCGGGAGGCAGGGAGCGCCAGCGACCGTGGGGCCGTCAAGCTTTTCCGGTCGACCCGAACCCGCCCTCGCCCCGATGCGACGCATCGAAGTCGTCCACGCGGCGGAAGGTGGCCTGCACCACCGGCACGATGACCATCTGCGCGATGCGCTCCATCGGGTTGATCGTGAACTCCACCTGTCCGCGGTTCCAGCAGCTGACCATCAGCTGGCCCTGGTAGTCGGAGTCGATCAGGCCCACGAGGTTGCCCAGCACGATGCCGTGCTTGTGGCCGAGGCCCGAGCGCGGCAGGATCATCGCGGCCAGGCCGGCGTCGCCGATGTGGATGGACAGGCCCGTGGGGATCAGCGTGGTCTGGCCCGGCGCGAGGACGACGGGCGCGTCGAGGCAGGCACGCAGGTCGAGGCCGGCGCTGCCAGGGGTGGCGTACGCCGGCAGCGTGTCGCCCATGCGGGCGTCGAGCACCTTGAGATCGATGATGGTCATGTGAATGGGGAGTCAGGTCAGGAAGCGATGCGCGCGGCGATCTCTTGAATCAGCTGGCGCGCCAGCGTGAGCTTGTCGGCCTGCGGCAGCTCGCGTTCGCCGACGGCGTCCACCAGCACCAGCGCGTTGTCGTCGCGGCCGAAGGTGGCGGGGCCGAGGTTGCCCACGATCAGCGGCACGTTCTTGCGCTGCAACTTGTCGCGGGCGTGCTTGAGCAGGTTCTCGCTCTCGGCCGCGAAGCCGACGCAATACGGGCGCGGCGACAGGCGGGCGACGTCGGCGAGGATGTCCTCGTTCTCGGCCAGCTCGAAGGTGGGCGCCACCTTCTTGCCGTCCTTCTTGATCTTGTGCTCGTTCATCTGCGCGGGGCGCCAGTCGGCCACCGCCGCGGTGGCCACGAACACGTCGCTCTCGCGCGCCAGCGGCATCACGGCGGCGTGCATCTGGCGCGCGCTCTCGATGTCGATCCGGCGCACGCCGCGCGGCGTGGGCAGGTGCACCGGGCCGGCGACGAGCGTCACGTCCGCGCCGGCCTCCTGCGCCGCGCGCGCGATGGCGAAGCCCATCTTGCCGCTGGAGTGGTTGGTGATGCCGCGCACCGGGTCGATGGCCTCGAAGGTGGGGCCGGCGGTGACCAGGATGCGCTTGCCGCGCAGGATCTTGGGCTGGAAGAACGCGATGAGCTCGTCGCGCAGGTCCACCGCCTCCAGCATGCGGCCTTCGCCGAATTCGAGGCAGGCCTGCTCGCCGACGTCGGGGCCCAGCAGCGTGGTGCCGTCGGCCTGCAGCTGCGCCACGTTGCGCTGCGTGGCCGGATGCGCCCACATCTCGCGGTTCATCGCCGGCGCGATCAGCAACGGTACGCGGGCGATCGGACGCGCCAGGCACGTCAGCGACAGCAGGTCGTCGGCGCGGCCGTGCACCAGCTTGGCCATGAACTCGGCGCTGGCCGGCGCGACGAGGATCGCATCGGCCTCGCGCGACAGGTTGATGTGCGCCATGTTGTTGTCGGGACGCGCGTCCCACTGGCTCGTGTACACGGGCCGCCCGGTGAGGGCCTGCAGCGTCACCGCCGTGATGAAGGCCTCGGCGCCGGCGGTCATCACCACCTGCACGGTGGCGCCCGCCTTCAAGAGCGCACGCGCGAGATCGGCCGCCTTGTAGCAGGCGATGCCGCCGGAGAGGCCCAGCACGATGTGCTTGCCGGCGAGGTCTTGTCGTTCATTCATGGGCGCAATGTAGCGTGATCGCGCATTCGGCGCAGGGACGCGGGATCAGGCGCCGTGGCACTTCTTGAACTTCTTGCCGCTGCCGCAGTGGCACGGGTCGTTGCGGCCCGGCACGCTGCCGACCACGCGAGTGACCGGCCTGGCCGCGTTCTGCACCCAGTAGCAGCGCAGGTCCTGAGCGGCATACAGCGCCTCCTGGATCAGGTCGTCGCGCTCCAGCTTCTCGCCGGGGTACATCTCCTCCAGCGTCTTCGCGAGCTCCTCCGGGTCGTGCAGCGTCAGCATGGCGATGCGCGCGAGCACCTCGTCGTAGGCGTCGGCCATGCCCTCCAGGGCGGACTCGTCGGGTTCCTTCCAGTCGTCGGGAAAGGCCTCGACGACGTCCATGAAACCATGCGCCCACACCTCGCCGGTGAGCGGGATCTCGTCGGCCTCGGAGCCGGCGGCGATGGTGCCGTCCTCGACCAGGCGCTTCGTGTCCTCGTCGGTCCATTCGAGCATCACCGGCGCGAGGCGCAGCTCGTCGACGGCGTCCATCAGCAGTTCGGGATCGAGCTGCTTGAGCAGCACCGACCAGCGCGCCTGCAGCACCGTCGTGGCCTCGCGGTCGGCCTGCGGGTCGGCGAAGGCGCGGCTCCAGGCGTCGCCCAGCAACGCGTCGCGCCAGTCCGCCACCGTCTTCGCGCGCGGGCCGGCCGCCAGCGCGGTCATCGCGCCGTCGAGCCATTCCAGCGACACGCGTTCGTCGAAGCCCGAGAGCTGCTCCGCCAACTGCTGCAGGCGGTCGAGCTCGGCGTCGGAGTTGGTCGGGTAGTGGACGAGGTTGGTGAACGGCGTGGTCATCGGGGGCGATCGAAACGGGAAGCGGACGGCATTTTCTCATGCCGTCCGCGAGGCCGCCGCCTCAATCCCGCGGGAAGCCGCGCAATGGCGAGGAATTCAGGCGCGCCATCGACCAGCCGTCCACGTAGACGCCGTCGCGCATCGCCTCGCAGCGGTGCACGCCTTCTCGAACGAAGCCGAAGCGTTCGTACAGCGCCTGCGCGCGCCGGTTGTCGGCATAGACGTCGAGCTCGATGCGCAACAGGCCCAGCCAGTTGTCCGCGTAGTCGCACAGCGATTGCATCAGCAAGGAGCCAACGCCGCGCCCCTGCCAGGCCACGTCGACGTTGATGCCCAGCGCCATCACGTGGCGCTTGCGCGGCGAGGCACCGACCGGATGCAGGCCGGCCGCGCCGACGACCTGGCCGTCCGCTTCGGCTACGATCTGCACGTGCGGACTGCCATGGGCGCAGCTCTCGGCCAGGCGCACCTGCCAGTGGTCCGGGCTGGGCCAGGGCATCTGCAGCAGGTTCGCGTAGACCTCCGGGTCGGACATCAGGCGGGCGTACGCCTCGGCGTCCGAGGCGCGCGTCCGGCGCACGCCCAGGCCGGCGATGGCGGCGCGCGCGGGAGTCGGATCGGAAGCGGTCTCTTGTCGGCTCATGAACATCTCCTGGTGGGGGTGCCTGGGTCGGCGATCTGCAAAATGCAGAAGGCCCGCGGGTGGCGGGCCTTCTGGTGGGGAAATCGCGGTGATGAAGTCAGGGGCGGCCCGGGCCCGGACGAGGTGGCGGCAGGACGACATCCCGCATGATCGCGGCGACGACCACTGACGCGCGCACGCGCACATCCCCACACGCGGGGACGCGCGCGCTTGGTTTGGGCAGGGTGAGAGCGAAAATCACGAGGCCAGTCTGCGGGCTCTCGCGAAGCTCGTCAAGCCATGCAAGACGCCGCGGGTCCGTCACGGAAGCGCGGCGTTGGATGGAAGCGACGACGCCGTCGCTTCAAGGCACTGCGCGATCACGCGCGTTCGGCGACCCACGCCTGCACGCTGGCGAGCGCGCCCGCGAGCCTGGACGCGTCGGTGCCGCCGGCCATGGCCATGTCCGGCTTGCCGCCGCCCTTGCCGCCCACCTGCTGCGCAACGAAGTTCACCAGCTCGCCGGCCTTGATGCGGCCGATGGAATCGGCGGTGACGCCGGCCGCGATCTGCACCTTGTCGCCGTCGACGGCGGCCAGCACGATGGCTGCGGTCTTCAACTTGTCCTTGAGCTTGTCCATCGTGTCGCGCAGGGTCTTGGCGTCGGCGCCATCGAGCTTGGCAGCCAGCACCTTCAGGCCCTTGACGTCGACGGCTTGCAGCACGAGCTCGTCGCCCTGCGCCGAGGCCAGCTTGCCCTTGAGCTTCTCGATCTCCTTCTCGAGCGCCTTGACGTGATCGAGCACCGCGCCCAGGCGGGCCGGCACCTCGGCAGGCAGCGCCTTCAACGTGCCGGCGACGCTGTCGACGGTGTCTTCCAGCGACTGCAGGTAGGCCAGCGCGTTGTCGCCGGTGATGGCCTCGATGCGGCGGATGCCGGCCGCAACGCCGCTCTCCGCGACGACCTTGAACACGCCGATGTCGCCCGTGCGCTGCACGTGGGTGCCGCCGCACAGCTCCTTGCTGGAGCCGATGGTCAGCACGCGCACCTCGTCGCCGTACTTCTCGCCGAACAGCATCATCGCGCCCGACTTCTGCGCATCGTCGATGCCCATCGTGACGGCGCACGCCTGCGCGTTGGCCAGCACTTCGGCGTTGACGATCTCTTCCACCTTGCGGATCTGCGCCGGCGTCATCGGGCCGGTGTGCGCGAAGTCGAAGCGCGTGCGCTCGGCGTTCACCAGCGAGCCCTTCTGCTGCACGTGGGCGCCCAGCACCTCGCGCAGCGCCTTGTGCATCAGGTGGGTGGCGCTGTGGTTGCGCACGGTCTTCGCGCGCTGCTCCACGTCCACCTTGGCGACGAAGCTGTCGCCCACGGTGACTGTGCCTTCCACGATGCGGCCATGGTGCCCGAACACGTCAGCCTGGATCTTGATGGTGTCTTCCACCAACATGCGCGTGCTGCCGTTGCGCAGCTCGCCGGTGTCGCCCACCTGGCCGCCGCTCTCGGCGTAGAACGGGGTCTGGTCAAGCACGACGACGGCGTCGTCGCCGGCCGTCGCGGAATTCACCGGGCTGCCGTCCACGTACACGCCCACCACCTTCACCGTCTCGACCACCAGGTGTTCGTAGCCATGGAACTGCGTGGGCACGCCGCTCCACGCCAGGCCCTGCGCCATCTTGAACTTGCCGGCCTGGCGGCCACGGTCCTTCTGCTCCTCGAGCAGGCGGTTGAAGCCGGCTTCATCCACGGTCAGGCCGCGCTCGCGGCAGACGTCGGCGGTGAGGTCGACCGGGAAGCCGAAGGTGTCGTGAAGCTTGAACGCGGTCTCGCCGTCGATCTGCTTCGCGCCGCCGGCCAGCGCCGACTCCAGCAGTTCCATGCCGGTGGCGATGGTCTTGAAGAAGCGCTCCTCCTCCTGCTGCAGCACTTCGGTGACGCGGGCCTGCGCGGTGCGCAGCTCGGGATAGGCGTCGCCCATCTCGGCCACCAGCGCGGCCACCAGCTTGTGGAAGAACGGGGTACGCGCGCCCAGCTTGTAGCCGTGGCGGATCGCGCGGCGCGCGATGCGGCGCAACACGTAGCCACGGCCGGCGTTGCCGGGGATCACGCCGTCGACGACGGTGAACGAGCAGGCGCGGATGTGGTCGGCGATGACCTTGAGCGACGGCGAATCCTTGTCGGAATCGCCCCCCCCGGCCCCGTCGACGGCCTTCTTGGCCGCCGCGAGCAGGGTCACGAACAGGTCGATCTCGTAGTTCGAGTGCACGTGCTGCAGCACCGCGGCCAGGCGCTCCAGGCCCATGCCGGTGTCGACGCTGGGCTTGGGCAGCCTGTGCATCACGCCGTCTTCCGTGCGGTTGAACTGCATGAAGACGTTGTTCCAGATCTCGATGTAGCGGTCGCCGTCCTCGTTGGGCGAGCCCGGCGGGCCGCCCGGGATGTCCTCGCCGTGGTCGTAGAAGATCTCGGTGCACGGGCCGCACGGGCCGGTGTCGCCCATCATCCAGAAGTTGTCCGACGCGTAGCGCGCGCCCTTGTTGTCGCCGATGCGGATGATGCGTTCGGCGGGCACGCCCACGGTCTTGTTCCAGATGTCGTAGGCTTCGTCGTCCTCGGCGTAGACCGTCACCCACAGCTTGTCGGGGGGCAGCTTGAAGTAAACGGTCAGCAGTTCCCAGGCGTAGCTGATCGCGTCGTGCTTGAAGTAGTCGCCGAACGAGAAGTTGCCCAGCATCTCGAAGAACGTGTGGTGGCGCGCGGTGTAGCCCACGTTGTCGAGGTCGTTGTGCTTGCCGCCGGCGCGGATGCACTTCTGCGACGTGGTGGCGCGCGTGTACGGGCGCTTGTCGAAGCCGAGGAAAACGTCCTTGAACTGGTTCATGCCGGCGTTCGTGAACAGCAGCGTCGGATCGTCGCCCGGCACCACCGGCGAAGAGGCGACGATGGTGTGGCCCTTCGATTCGAAGAACTTCAGGAAGGTCGAACGGATTTCTGCGGCTTTCATTCCGGCACTTTCTGGGGGCCTCGCCCGGGTGCACCGGGGCGGGCGTCAACGAACGGTTGGGGCGTGCGACGAGATCGCGCGCAGCCCATGATTATAAGAGGCCGGGGCGTGGCGGCCCGGCGGGCCCGGAATCGGTACTTCGTCACCTTCCCCAGGGCAATTGCCCCTTGCCGCTGCGCAACGCGATCCGACAATCCGGACATTGCCCCTGCCGCGACATGACCGATACCCCGCCCCCGCCCGAGACTCCCGCCGACGCGCCGCCGGCCGTCGCGCCCTGGGTCAGCACGCAGCACGAGATGGAGACGGCCGCGCGACCGGCGCGCACGCGCATGTTTCGCCTGCGCATGCCCTCGGGCCACGTGCGCGTGGCCGCCGTCACCTATTTCCACGCCGTCGAGAGCAGCCGCACCGACAGCCGCGTCGAACATCTGTACCGGGTGCAGCTGAGCTGGCTGGCCGAGTTCGACCCGCGCGACGGCAAGACCCAGCAGTTCGCTGAGCGCACCACCACCGGCCGGGCCACCAACGCGCTGCAGTTCCGCGTGCTGGAGATGAACGCCGCCGACGGCAAGCGCCTGTGCGCCGCGCGCCTGGGCCCCAAGGGCCAGATCCTGGCCGAACCCAGGGGCATGGGCATCATGAGCCTGCTGCGGGCGCTGCTGGTCGAATGGGTGGCGCAGCAGCATCCCGACGCGAGCTTGCTCACGGGCTCGCTGTACCAGGTCGACGTGCCCAGCGAGGCCGACATGGCGTTGCGCGACGGCTTCTTCGCGCGTTCCGGCTTCGTCGTCAAGCCGACGTCCGGCGGCGGCGGCACCTTCTACGCGCGCGCCATCAGGGAGCTCAAGGCCACCTGGAACACCGAGAAGGCCCAGGAGCTGACCGCGCCGCTGCTGGCCGAGGCCGTCGGCGCGCAGATGGAGATGCCGGTGCTGCGCCAGCAGGTCGCCGCGCTGCAGCAGCAGCTGGAGGGCACGATCAAGGAGAAGCGCGCCAGCGAGACGATGCAGCGCGTCTGGCTCGCGATCACCGTGGTGGCGGTGGTGCTCGGACTGATCTTCGGGATCCAGCCGCGGTTGGGGTGAGTGCCCGCAGGTCAGGCAGCTGCCAACTCCGACTCGAGAAAAGCGGCCAGCCGCGGATCGTTGGCGAACGCGACGTTGAAGCGCATCCAGTCGGTGGGCTGCAGCGTGGCGGAAAACAGGTTGCCCGGTCCCAGCATGATGTCGTGCTGCGCGGCGCGGTTGGACAGCGTCACCGGATCGGGCAGGCGCGGATGGCGGGCCCACAGGAACATGCCGGCCTTGGGCTCGTGGAACGGCTCGAAGCCGAGCGCCACCAGGCGCTGTCCGCAACTCTCGTGCGCCTCGGCCAGGCGCGTGCGCAGGCTCTTGAGGTGCTTGCGCCAGCGGCCTTCGGTCAACGCGCCCAGGATCAGGCGCTCGCTGAAGGCCGACGACGTCAGGCCCGAGATCATCTTCAGCTGCGCGAGATCGTCGATCAGCGCCGGATGCGCGGCGATGTAGCCCACGCGCAGGTTGGGCGAGATGGTCTTGGAGTAGCTGCCGACGTAGAGCACGCGCGCCAGCTGGTCGAGGCTGGCGAGCGACGGGCGCGGGTCGGGGTCCAAGTCGACGTAGAGGTCGTTCTCGACGATGGTCAGGCCGTGCTTGTCTGCCAGCTGGAGCACGCGGTGCAGCTGCGGCAGCGTGGCCGTGGACGCCGTCGGGCTCTGCAGGCGCGGCTGGGTGAAGAACACGCGCGGATGGTGCGTGACGATGGCTTCTTCCAGCGCCGCCAGGTCATAGCCCTGCGGCGTGCGCGCCACCGGCACCAGGCGCGCGCCGGCGACGCGCAGCGCGAACAGCAGGTTGGAGTAGCCCGGGTCGTCCACCAGCACGGCGTCGCCGGCGCGCACGAGGCGGCGGATGGCGAGGTCCAGCGCGTGGCTGGAACCGTGCGTCAGCAGCACCTGGTCGGGCTGCAGCGAGACCTCCTGCTCGGCCAAGGCGTCGCGGATCCATTCACGCAGCGGCAGGTGGCCCCGCGGGTCGCCGTAGCCGTCCAGCTCCACGTTCTCGGCGGCCAGGCCGCGCAGGCTGCGGCGCACGCCGTCCTCGAACAGCCATGACTGCGGCAGCCAGCCGCACCCGGCCTTCACGGCCAGGTGGCGATTCTCGAAGATGCTGCGCAGGTACCACTGGGCATCGAAGCTGGCCGTCGAGGCGAAACCCGGCACGGCGGCCGTCTCGGCCGGCGCGCGCCGCCGCACGAAGAAGCCCGAGTGCGGCCGCGACACCAGGTAGCCTTGCGCGACAAGCCGGTCGTAGGCCTCCACCACCGTGAACACGCTCACCTGGTGGGTCCTGGCGAAGTGCCGGATCGACGGGATCTTCGCGCCCATGCGCAGGCTGCCGTCGGCGATCAGCCGGCGCAGGCCGTCGACGATCTGGGTGACCAGCGGCGTGGAGGAATCGTTCTGGAGCGTGAACATCGAGGCTTCGAACTGTATAGGTGCGGCGACCTGCACAGTATGCAGGCCCAACCCGTCAACTGTACATGGCTGTATCGGGTCAGCAGGCCTAAAGTCAGCACATACCTTACTGGAGTCCCCCCATGCAACGTGATGCCCACCTGAACAACGCCGCCCTGATGGCGCGCCGCCGCGCCGCCATGCCCACGGGCCTGGGCCAGACCTACGACATCGTCTGCGAGCGCGCCGAGAACGCCGAGATGTGGGACGTGGAAGGCAAGCGCTACATCGACTTCGCCGGCGGCATCGCCGTGCTCAACACCGGACACCGCCATCCGAAGATCGTCGCGGCCGTCAAGGCGCAACTGGACAAGGTGCACCACACCTGCTTCCAGGTGCTGGCCTACGAGCCCTACATCGAGCTGGCCGAGCGTCTCATCGCCAAGGCCCCGGGCGACTTCCAGAAGAAGGCCTTCTTCCTGACCACCGGCGCCGAGGCCGTCGAGAACGCCGTCAAGATCGCGCGCGCCGCCACCAGGCGCTCGGCCATCATCGCCTTCGGCGGCGGCTTCCACGGCCGCACGCTGCTGGGCATGGGCCTCACAGGCAAGGTCGCGCCGTACAAGGCCGGCTTCGGCCCGTTCCCGGCCGAGATCTACCACGCCAAGTACCCGAACGAACTGCACGGCATCTCGGAAGCCGACGCGCTGGCCTCGATCGAAGCCATCTTCAAGTACGACGTCGAGGCCGAGCGCGTGGCCGCCATCATCATCGAGCCGGTGCAGGGCGAAGGCGGCTTCTACGACATCTCGCCGGCGTTCGCGCAGGCGCTGCGCGCGCTGTGCGACAAGCACGGCATCGTCTTCATCGCCGACGAGGTGCAGACCGGCGCCGGCCGCACCGGCACCTGGCTGGCCTGCGAACAGTGGGGTGTCGCGCCCGACCTGATCACGATGGCCAAGTCCATGGCCGGCGGCTTCCCCATCTCCGCCGTCATCGGCAAGGCCTCGATCATGGACGTGCCGGGCCCGGGCGGCCTGGGCGGCACCTACGCCGGCTCGCCGCTGGCCTGCGCCGCGGCGCTGGCCGTGCTGGAGGTGTTCGAGGAAGAGAACCTGCTGGAGCGCTCGAAGTCCATCGGCGCGCGCCTGACGGCCGGCCTGAAGGCGATGGCCGCGAACCACAAGTCGATCCAGGACGTGCGCGGCCTGGGCGCGATGATCGCGATCGAGCTGTTCAAGGACGGCGACCGCACCAGGCCCGACGCCGACCTGACGAAGCGCCTATGCAACGAGGCCGCGAAGCGCGGCCTGATCCTGCTGTCCTGCGGCTCCTACGCCAACGTGGTGCGCGTGCTGGTGCCGCTGACCGCCAGCGATGCGCTGATCGACGAAGGCCTGGCCATCCTGGCCGACTCGCTCGCGGCGCTGGCCTGAGGGCGTTGGCGGGCGAGCGGGCGCCAACATCCCACGAAGGGCCGCCCGCCGCACCCGTCGGGTGGCTTTTCTTTTCGTTGCATTGAGCCAGGCAAACACCGGCCCGGGCGCCGGGCAACGCGCGTCCTCAGCAGGTAGAGTTGCCACCATGGCGGGCCCCCGGGCTTTTCCGCGGCACCAGGAGTATTTCCGGAATGGACATGAAGACTTCCCCCATCGCCACGCTCAATGACGCGGGCCTGCTCAAGACCGATGCCCTGATCGGCGGCGAGTGGGTGGCCGGCACGGCGCGCTTCGACGTCAACGACCCGGCCACCGGCCTGAAGCTGGCCGACGTGGCCAACCTCGGCGGCGCCGAGGCAGAGGCCGCCATCGCCGCGGCCGACAAGGCCTGGCCCGCGTGGCGCGCGAAGACGGCCAAGGAACGCCACGCCGTGCTGATGAAGTGGTTCTCGCTGATCGTGGCCAACGCCGACGACCTGGCGCGCATCCTCACCGCGGAACAGGGCAAGCCGCTGTCGGAGGCGCGCGGCGAGGTCGTCTACGGCGCCAGCTTCATCGAGTGGTTCGCGGAAGAGGCCAAGCGTGTCTACGGCGAGACGATTCCCACCACCGACAGCGGCAAGCGCTATATGGTCCTCAAGCAGCCGGTGGGCGTATGCGCGGCCATCACGCCGTGGAACTTCCCCATCGCGATGATCACGCGCAAGGTGGCGCCGGCGCTGGCCGCGGGCTGTCCCGTCATCATCAAGCCAGCCGAACAGACCCCGCTGTCGGCGCTCGCGCTGGCCGAGCTCGCGCAGCGCGCCGGCATGCCCGCGGGCGTGCTCAACGTGGTCACCGCCGACGGCGGCAACTCCATCCTGGTGGGCAACGCGCTGTGCGCCAGCGACGTGGTGCGCCACCTGTCGTTCACCGGCTCCACCGAGGTCGGCCGCATCCTGATGAAGCAGTGCGCGCCCACCATCAAGAAGCTGTCGCTGGAGCTCGGCGGCAACGCCCCGTTCATCGTGTTCGACGACGCCGACATCGACTCCGCCGTCGAGGGCGCGATGGTGTCCAAGTACCGCAATGCGGGCCAGACCTGCGTGTGCGCCAACCGCCTGTACGTGCAGGACGGCGTGTACGACACCTTCATCGCGCGCCTGGCCGAGAAGGCGCGCGGCATCAAGGTGGGCAACGGCTTCGAGCCGGGCATCAACCAGGGCCCGATGATCGACGCCAATGCCGTGGCCAAGGTCGAGGCGCACATCGCCGACGCGCTCGCCAAGGGCGCCCGCGTGGTGGTGGGCGGCGCCCGCATCGACGAACGCTTCTTCACGCCCACGGTGCTGGCCGACGTCACCTCCGACATGCTGTGCACGCAGGAAGAAACCTTCGGCCCGCTCGCCCCGGTGGTCAGGTTCAAGACCGAGCCCGAGGCGATCGCCGCAGCCAACGCAACCGAGTTCGGACTGGCCAGCTACTTCTACAGCCGCGACGTGGGCCGCATCTTCCGCGTGGGCGAGGCGCTCGAGTACGGCATGGTGGGCGTCAACACGGGCCTCATCTCGGTGGCCGAGGTGCCCTTTGGTGGCGTCAAGCAGTCGGGCCTGGGCCGCGAAGGCTCGCATCAGGGCATCGAGGACTACGTCGAGGTGAAGTACCTCTGCCTGGGCGACATCAACAAATGAAGCCGCGCGTCGCGGCGGCAGCGGCCCTGCTCGCGTGCGTCGTCGCGCACGCGGGATCGCTCACCGTGCGCGACGCCGACTCCGCGTGGACCGTCACCGACGATCCGCAGGCCGACGCCAACGACTTCCTGCTCGAGCACCTCGTGGACGGCACCCGTCCGGACGCGCGCTTCGGCCGCGGCGGCCACACCGCGTTCACGCTGGGCGCCAGCAACGATCCGCCGGCCAGCGTGCGCGTCGACGCGGCACGCCGCATCTGGATGGTGGGGGCCAGCCTCGCGGGCAACCAGCCGCAGCCGGTCGTGGCGCGCTTCCTCGCCGAAGGCGGCGCCGACCTGCGCTGGGGCGTGCAGGGCAAGGTGCAGTTGACGCCCGCCGGCGTCACGGTCAAGCCCAACGACCTGCTGCCCCTGGCCGACGGCTCGGTGCTGGTCGCCGGCGAAGCGACGGGCCTCGCGACGCCGCAGGCCGTGGTGTTCCACCTGAACGCCGACGGCGCGCTCGACCGCCGCTTCGGCTCGGACGGCGTGTGGCGTCGCCCCGGCGACGATGCGTCCACCGCCACCAGCCTGGCCGCCAGCAGCGACGGCCTGGCCGCCGTCGCCATCACCGTGCGCGGCGCCCGGCCCGGGGCCGAGCTGTGGTCCGTGACCGACGCCGGCCCGGTCGTGCTCCAGCGCAAGCCGGTGGACGACAGCAGCGACGGCGAAGACCTGCGCGTGGAATGGCAGGCCGACCACTGGGCGCTGGGCAACGGCGGCGGCCCGACGGCCATCGTGCCGGCCGCGCTGCTGGGCAACCGTCCGGCGGCCGCGCCGGTCGCGTCGGCGGCCAGTGACCCGGGCGGCGACGGGTTCAGTCCGTTCACGACGGAGGATGCGTCCGCGCCCGCGGGGACTTCGGACGAGGGCCTGCCGTGGACATGGATCGGGCTCGGCGTCGTGGTGCTCGCCGCGGTCGGGGGCTGGATTGCGCTGCGCGCGCGCGACGCGCAGGCCGACTCCCGCTGATGCACTTCCCGGTCATCCTGCGTGCAGCGAAGCGTCGTCGCAGGATCCACCCAGGGAAACACTGCCCGACGCGTGGATCCTGCAACTCCGCGCAGGATGACGGTCGGGCGACCGCTCAGTCGTCGTTGGCCGCGCCCGCGACGACGTGGCCCAGTTCGCTGATGGCGCCATTGGACGCCTGGCCCACCGCGCGCCGCATCAGGGCTGCGGCGTCCTTGCCGTGGGCCGGGTACTGGCCGATGCCCACGGTGCCCATCACCGGCAGGTCCTGCCCCGCGACGTTGAAGGGCTGCTTCAGCGACGACAGCAGCTTGCGCGCCACGCCGTCGGCGTCGGACTCCGCGTCGATCCAGGCGAGCAGCACGCCGTACATGTCGGAACCCAGCGAAGCGACGACGTCGCTCGCGCGCAGGGCCGCGCGCAGGCGCACGGCGGCCTTGCGGCGCAGCACGTTGGCGGCCTCGACCCCGAGCGCCAGTTCGGCCGCGCGAAAACCCTCCAGCCGCAGCACGATGAGCGCCATCGCGGCCGGCTCGCGCTCGCGCAGCGCCAGCAGGTGGGTCATGTGCTCCAGCAGCTGCGCGTGCGTGGGCAGGCCGGTGGTGAGGTCGGTGGAGAACGCGCGCTTGGCGCTCGCGTCCATGCGCTTGCGCTCGATGGCCACGCGCAGCACGCGCCCCAGCGAGTCGTCGCTGGCATGCCGCTTGGCCAGCACGTCCTGCACGCCCATCTGCAGCAGCTTGATGCACTGCGCGGGCGTGGGTTCGGGGGCCACGACGACCACGGCCGAGTCCATCATTGCATGGGCCAGGCCGGGCCACGCGAGCAGCTTGTCGTAGTCGGCCGGCGTCTTCACCTCCACCAGCAGCGCGTCGCAAGGGCTGTCGTGCAGCGCATCGGCAATGTCGGCCAGCGTCCGGCAGGCATTGACGACGAATGGCCCATAGGACGACGTGAACAGGTCCGGCGCGACGGCACTGAGGCAGATGACCTGATACGGATTTCCCATGGCATGCCGACGTTGATGTGGAATCGATGATGCCCCAGCTTTGCTGCGGTGCACAGGCATGGAAACACTAAAAAGAAACACCGATTCGCCCGTCCATCCCCAGAATGAACGACGCCCGGTGGTGCCGGGCGTGACGCGGGAGCGGCCTGGAGCCTGCGCGACGTTCACGCCAGCCGGCGGCCCACCCAGCGCGAGACGCGATTGCCCTGCATCTGCCGCACCACGAATTTGAAGAGTTTGTATTTGAGCCGCCCGAACGGCATCCCTGAGACGACCTCGATCTCTTCATAGAGTGTCTCGCGAGGGCCCCAGCGCTCCTTGGAAACGTCCCGGCCGGTCGACAGGTTCACGGTCAGAAGCTTCTGCCCGATGGCGAACTGGATCGCCTCGGCCACGAGGGTCGTCATCACGCTGTACTTCGCGAACGCCCGGTCGTATCCGGAATAGTAGAGATAGAGAGAGTCGCCGGACAGGAATCCGATTCGGGTCGCGATCACCACCCCCTGGTTCCTGATCTGGAAGATGCGCAATCGCCCCTGACCGGAGAAACGGTGACAGACCTCCCTCAGGAATGCCTGCGATGCGGGTGCCTTGAAGACGTTCGGATGGATGACGCCATCGGTCTGCGTGGCTCGCTCGCCATGCAGTCGCAGGAATGCGTCGACTGCCGCATCGACCTCCACCGGGTCGCCGACGACAGCGAACTCGAATTCGACGCCATCACGCTTGGGAGAGTTGTAGCACTTGCGCAGCGATTCCTTGATGTTGCGCGACAGCGCCCCCTTGAACTCCTCCCAGGTGGGTTTGAGTTCGAGGTAGAAGTTCGGAACCTCGCGTTTCCAGGCCAACCCGCCGAATCGGCTGGCAACGATATCCAGCAGGCCACTGCGGCCCGGCAGGCCCGACAACTTGAGCCAGTTCGATCCCTGTGGGGTCGTGTGCAGGAATTCGAGCAGCGCCGCATAGATGTCCGTCATCAGATCGACGGGCACCGCGAGGCAGCGCAGTTCGGTGATGTTCGGGTCTGCGCCGAAGAACTGCAGATGCCGGGCTCCCAGCGGACCGATCCTTGGCGTGGTCTGCATCAGCGGTGCGACGCCGGCCAGTTCCCCATCCGGGTGGCGGAACACCAGCAGATTCAGTTCGTCCCGAAAGTTCGGACTGTTCGAGCGGAGATTCATCCACCAGGCGTACACCCAATCGAACGTGACGAACGGAACCTTCAACATTCGCGGCTCGAGACTGCGCCACGATTGCTCAAGCGCCTGCAAGCCCTCCACTGTCCGAACGACTTCGATCGAATACTGACTCATTCCCCGGGGTCCTGATCTGGCTTCACGCAATCCCTGCTCGAACGCAGCGTCAGAGGCAGCGGGCTCTCGAATCCCCCGCCAGGCAAAGATGCGTCCAAGAGACACGCTCATCCATAATCCTCCCTCCGCAGGCCTGAGGCCCGTCATATTGCCGCCCGTCGAATCTATCACCTTGCTATCATCTCCTCGAATTATCGGCGATTCAGACACTTTTATACACACATTCTCGGACGGGACGTCGGCGCGGAAAAACTAGGGGCTCACGCAGTTGGTGCAAGCCGGCTCCGCCCCACGTCCGGGCAGACCGGAAGCCTGCGCCCGCAGTTGCCCCTACCGGATCGCCAAGTCCTTGTCGGGTTCCCGTTCATGACCGATGTTTCCGTGATCATTCCCACGTTCCGGCGCCCGGACCAGCTCGCAGAAGCGATCGAAAGCGTTCTCGCGCAAACCGTCGATTGCGAGATCTTCGTGCTGGACGACAGTCCGGAAGGATCGGCTCGCAACGTTGCCGAGCGCTACGCCGATTCAGGCGTGCGCTATCGGCAGCATGTGCCACCGACAGGGGGCAAACCTGCGGTGGTCCGCAACGCTGGCTGGCAGCTCGCGCGCGGGCGCTTCGTGCATTTCCTCGACGACGACGATCGCGTGGCCGACGGCTTCTACCGCCATGCCATCGAGACGTTCGATTCGCGCCCCGACATCGGCATGCTCTTCGGCCGCGTCGAGCCGTTCGGAAACATCACGCCGGAATCGCTGCAGCACGAGCAGTCGCACTTCACGGTCGCGGCACGGCGCGCCCGTATCGCGGCGCGAATGCGTTCACGCTACTGGATCGTCGCCAGTCTCCTGTTCCAACCCACGATGCTCGTCAATTCCGCCTGCATGATCCGCAGGGAGTGCATCGCCCCCCTGGGCGGCTACGACGTCTCGCTGGGCATGAACGAGGACGTCGATTTCTATTGCCGTGCGGCACGCCGCTACGGATTCGCATTCCTCGATCGGACCGTCCTGCACTATCGGATCAATCCCGATTCGCTGATGCACGGCCGCAGTGACGACTCGGAGCTGCACCGCTCCTATCGGAGCATGTACGAGCGCTACAAGGCGACTCACGGCGGCGCCGAATTCCTCGCCGTCAAGCTGCTCGCGCGCACCTTGCTGCGCGCCACATAGCCCGGTCCTGGACAAGCCGAAGTGACCAACGCCGCCGCAGCCTCCGCGCCCACCTCGCATCGCGTGGCACGCAATGTGATGATCATGATGCTGGGGCAGGTGCTCGGCATGCCGCTGGCGATGCTGATCAACATCTTCATGGGCCGCCGGCTCGGCCCGGGCGACTATGGCCAGTACTACCTGCTCACGACGTTCGCGACGCTCGCGTTCCTGTTCGTCGACTGGGGCCAGTCCTCGATCCTGCCTGCGCGCATTGCAAACGATCGATCCCTGTCCGGCCGCTATCTCGGCAGCGCGCTGTTCTGGACCCTGTGCGGATCGTTGTTGGCCATTGCGGCGATGCTGTCCATCTTCGGCCTGCGCAGTTCATCCGCACCGGTGCTCCTCGCGGTCACGCTTGTCTGCGTGAGCCAGGCGTTCCTGCTGCTGGCCAAGACTTGCGCCGACGCGGTGCGCGGCTTCGAACGCAACGACATCTCGGCCCGGATGCAGTTCGGAACGCAGTTCGCGTCCGCGCTGTTCGTGATACCGGTGCTGCTGCTCGGGGGCGGCCTCCTCAGCTGCCTCGTCGCCATCGCTGTCGCGGCGCTCCTCGTGCTGATCATGGTGCTGCGTTCGCTGCGCGGCGCCGGCATCGGCCGGCTGTGCGTCGATACGGCCATGACCCGGTCGCTGCTGCAGGCGGGGACGTCGTTCCTGATCCTCAACCTGGTTCTCTATCTGCAACCGAGCATCGATGCGTACTTCCTCAATCGCTACGCTTCGGCCGAGGCCGTCGGCTGGTACGCCGCCTCCCGCAAGCTGATCAACCCGCTCCTGTTCCCGGCGAGCGCGCTGGTCTCGGCGCTGTATCCCACGTTGTGTCGCCTGTGGACGCAGGACGTGGCCGACTACGCGCGCACGGCGCGAGGCGCCCTGCGCGCCGCCATCGTCATCACCGTCCCGCTGAGCGTCGGCTGCGCGGTGTTCGCGCGGCTCGGCATCGAACTGTTCAATGCCGACAAGTTCGGCCCGGCCCAGGACAACCTGCGCACGCTCTCGATCTTCCTGTTCCTGGTCTATCTGTCGATGGTGCTCGGCACGAGCCTGAACGCGGCCGGCAAGCAGCGCCGCTGGTCCATCGTCCAGCTCGGGTGCATCGTGGTCAGTCTCGTCCTGGATCCGTGGCTGGTGCCCTGGTTCCAGTTGCACGCCGGCAATGGCGGACTGGGAGTCAGCATCGCGACCGTGGCGAGCGAGACCCTCATGCTGATCGCGGGAATCGTGCTCCTGCCGCGCGGGATCATCGACCGCGCGTCGTGGCGTTGCGTGTTGCAGGCGCTCGTCGCGGGCGGCGCCATGGCGGCGTGCGCACTGGCACTGCCGTCCTTCAATCAGTGGTTCGTCGCGCTGCTGTCGGTCGCGGTCTACGCGGCCGTGTTGTATGCCGTCGGCGGATTGCCGCCCGACCAGCTCGCGCTGCTGCGCTCGCTCGGACGGAGCAATCGCGCAGGATCTGAGTCGGTGCAAACGTGATTGCGGTCGCGCGCAGCTACGACGCGATCGTCATCGGCTCCGGGCCGGGCGGCAGCGCGGTGGCCTACCGCCTCGCGCAGGCGGGACGCAAGGTGCTCGTGCTGGAGCGCGGCTCGCGCCTGGAGCCTGCGCCGGATGGCAATCCGAACCCGGTCGGCCAATACCTGTACGACACGATTGCGGCAGGCGAGAGCGCGTCGCGCTACCTCGGCGGCGAGACGAAATTCTACGGAGCCGCGCTGTATCGCATGCGCGTCAGCGACTTCGAGGCCGTGGAGCACGAGACCGGCGTCTCGCCCGCATGGCCGTTTGCCTACGATGCACTGGAACCCTACTACACGGAGGCCGAACGGCTTTACCGCGTGCACGGAAATCCGGCCAGCGACCCGACCGAGCCGCCACGCTCGGCGCCGCTGCCGCATGGCCCGTTGCCGCACAGCGCCGTCGTCTCGTCCTTCGTCAGCCGCCTGGAGGCGGCCGGGACGATCGTGTCCTCCATTCCGCGCGGCCTCGACTACGGCGATGGCGGACGCTGCGTGCTGTGTCCGACCTGCGACGCCTACTACTGCAGGCTCGATGCGAAGATGGACGCGGAGACTGCGACACTGCGCCCGGCACTGCGCACCGGCCTCGTCGACGTGGCGCTCGGGGCCGACTGCCAGCAGGTACTCACCGACGAGTCGGGGGCACGTGCGATCGGCGTCCGCATCCTGATCGACGGCAGCGAACGGCGAGTGGAGGCCGAGCACATCGTCGTCGCCGCCGGCCTGTCCGGCACGTTGTCGCTGATGTGGCAGTCGCGCACCGCCAGTCACCCGAATGGCCTCGGCAACAATACCGGCAATCTGGGGCGGCATCTCGGAGGTCATTCCACCGGCATCGTGTTTCCGGTCCTGTCGTGGCGGGCACTGGCGCCCAACCACACGAAGACCTTCTCGATCAACACGAACTATCACGGTGCGGCCGACTGGAAGTTTCCGCTCGGCGTGATCCAGGTGGCGGGACAGCAGCCCTACTGGCGCTTCGCGTCCGGGCTCATGCGCATTCCCGCCCGCCTGCTCGCCGCGCGCAGCCTGATGCTGTTCTACATGATCGAAGCCGTGCCCGACGAGCGTTCGGGCTTCGCCGTGACGGCGGACGGGATCGGCGCGCGGGTGGAGCCGCGCCTGGCATTCGAGACCTTCGACATGGCACGCCGCACGGCGGCGAAAATGGTCCGGGCGGCCGGGTACCCCGTCGTCGCGCGCCGCAATCCAGCGTCCACGTGGCACCAGACAGGCACCGCGCGCATGGGCAAGGACCCGGCCACCTCCGTCTGCAACGCGGACTGCGAGGTGCACGACATCCGCAACCTGTACGTCGTCGACGCGTCGGCGCTGCCGACCGCGGGTGCCGTCAATACCTGCCTGACCATCGTCGCAGTCGCCCTGAAGGCCGCGGACGCGATGCTCGCCAAACGCTGAATGCCGATGTTCAGACGACTGTTGCAGGGCTTGCGCAGGCAGAGAACTGCGCAACTCACGCTCATCGACGCCGACGGCGGGCGCGCGCAGGTGCTGCACGCCACGGACGAACCGATCGAAGCGCCCCACTGGAGTCCGGATGGCCACTGGCTGGTGTTCAACTGTGCGGGCGGCCTGTTCAGGATTCGTGCGGATGGATCCGGGCGCCACGAGCGGATCGACACGGGCCCGATCTCGGACATCGGCAACGACCATCTCATTTCGCCCGATGGCAGCACGCTGTACTTCACTGCTGCCGGCGCCATCCACGCCGTGGCCTTTGCGGGCGGCATACCCCACAGGGTTTCGCCCGCACACGGCCCGGATTCGCAGATCCCGCTCTATCTGCACGGCATCACGTCGGACGGCCTGTCGCTCGCCTGCGTCGGCGTGCTGCCGGGAACGAGCCGCGGCGCAGTGCAGGTGTTCGAGCTCGGCGTGACGGACGGCAGCGTCCGCCAGGTCACTCGCCACGAAGCACCGGTCGACGGACCGGAGTTCTCCCCCGACGGCCGGTTTCTCTATGTCAACGCCGAATGGCAGGCGCGCCGTCCAGGCGACTCCCAGCTCTTTCGCATGCGTCGTGACGGCACGCAAACCGAGCAACTCACCTTCGACGAGCGAGTGAACTGGTTCCCGCACGTGTCGCCGGACGGGCGACAGCTCGCGTACCTCAGCTACCCCTCGGGCACCGCGGGACATCCGGCCAATCTCCCCGTGGTGCTTCGCACGCTGCCGGCCGACGGCGGCACCCCGCGCGACGTCGCCAGCCTCACCGGCGGCCAGGGAACGATCAACACCAACAGCTGGTCCCCCGATGGTCTGCGCCTGGCCTACGTCGCGTACCCGCTGGCTTCCGATCTGCGGTAGCCTGCACTGACATGGAGCGGGTGACGAGGATCGAACTCGTGCCTGAGGCTTGGGAAGCCGCCGTTCTACCATTGAACTACACCCGCATCTCGACGATTCTACGTGCATGCCCCAACTGCCGGATATCCGATCCCGGCAATCCCGCGTATGGGGGTCGATGCGTGTCCCGTTTGCGCCTATCGTCGCCTTCTTCGAACCGAGCCGGACCGCCATGGCCTACACACTGAAGGATCTCTACTCCACCCGCCACGAGGAGACGATCGGCTTCCTCAAGAGCACCGACTATCCGGGCTCGGGCGACTGGGTGCCCGTCATCAGCGACTCGCGCCAGCTCGTCGTCGAGGGTGGCTACAACGTCGAGAAGTACAAGGCTTCCGAGGCCTTGCGCAAGCGCGTGGAGGCGGCTGACAAGAAGAACGTGAAGCCGGCCTCCACGATGCTCACCGCCGCCGGCGTCACCAGCCTGCCCTCGAGCGGGACGAAGTCGATTCCGGCGGGCGTCGCCAATCGCGTCGCGGCGCTCGAGATGCTGCGCCATCTGTGGCTGATCAAGAAGTCCGGCAGCCACAAGCTCTGGGTGCTGTCGCTGCCCGAGAGCTATCGAGACTGGCCCGCGGCCGATCTCGCGGGCAAGACCTTCGACGGCATCGGCGCGCGGCTCAACGACGACACCTCGCACTTCAGCGTCGACGATCGCAAGCACCTGTCGCAGGCCACGCAGAACGGCCTGAAATGGGTGCAGAAGGCGATGACCGTGGCGGCCAGTCCGGGCAAGAAGGGCAACCTCGACATCATCAAGCGCTGGTTCGCCGACGAGAACTCCACCGACGAGGACATGTTGGCCGCGGCCGCGACGCTCAATGCCGGCCTGAAGAAGATCGCCGCGGTCATCAAGTCGACGTTCCTGCTGATCACCGACATGCCGCTCGATCGCGGCAACGCCGCCAAGGCGTCGACCAACGCATTCGTGTTCAGCGGCGAGAAGATCGACGTGATCTACGTGGAGGCCGCGTTCTTCAGCAACGCGGACATGTTCAAGGACCTGAAGAACTGGACCCGCATCGTCGTGCACGAGCTGAGCCACCGCGCATGCAAGACGGCGGACAACCGCTATCGCCACAACAAGGCCGGCCTGAAGCCCGCCGCGGCGGATCCGAACTTCACCGCCGCCAAGGCGCTGAACAACGCGGACAGCTGGGCCATGTTCTGCATGGACTGCTCCGGCGAGATGGTGGCCGGCGACTACGTGAAGGTGAAGGTCGCGGCCTAGTCTCCTGTCCCACGAAAATACGCAGCATCGGAGTCTCCCCATGGAATTCACCAGTTCGGCCGATCGACTCGGCCCGCCCGACGTGCCGCCGATCTACCACGGCGGCGTCGTCTATTCGCAGGACGACGACGGCCCCGGCGGTGTCCTCGTCGCCAGCGACGAGGACACCGGCAAGCCGCTGTGGACGCTCAAGGTCTACGACACCCCGATCGATCCGGCGCTCGAAGCCGACGTGCAGTGGGTCTACTTCGCCGCGATGACGCTGGACGCGGACGGCCGCCTGCGCATCGTCAACGAGGCGGGCAAGACCTTCCTCGTCGACGTGCGCGCGCGCAAGGTCGCCGAGGCCTGATGAAGGCCCCGGCACTGGCCTGCGCGGCCGCCCTGCTCGGACTCGCGGCCTGCGATGGGCATGCACCTGCTCCGGCGCCCGCGGCGTCGGCGCCCAGCCTGCCGGCCGCCACCAGCGCGGCCGAGACGGCCATCGAGCCCGGCGGCCACGCCGATCGTCTCCCGCCGCCCGTCGTGCCGGCGCTCGTGCGCGACGGCGTGTCGTACGCGCAGGCGGAGGACGGCCGCAAGGCGGGGCTGTCCCAGGCCAACGGCGTGCTGGTGGCGTCCGACGCGGCCGGCGGCAGGCCGTTGTGGGCGCTCGCGGTGTACCCGGCCGACATCGATCCGAAGCAGGAGGCCGACGCGCAGTGGGTCTTTTTCAGGAGCATGGCCTTCGACCCGGACGGGCGCCTGCGGATCGTCAACGAAGCCGGCAAGGCCTTCCTCGTGGACGTGAAGAGTCACACGGCGACGCCCGCACCCTGAGCATCAGGCCATCCGGCCGCGGCAGCCCGCCCAGAACGCGCGCAGCAGGGTCGCGCCCGGGCCGGTCTGCGCGGTGCCCTTCCAGCGCGCCACGGCGAGCTCGACGAACTCCTCGGGACTGGGCAGGAGAAAGCCCATCGCCCAGTCGCTGAACTCGCGTTCGACGATGGCCTGGTTCATCAACTCGTTGATCTGGTAGTGGCTCTCGCTGGCGCGGATGCGGGCGAAGGTCTCGACGACCGCGTCCTCCTCGCCTTCGATGTACTGCATGAAGTTGCCGTCGCAGTACAGCAGGACGCCCGTGACGCCGTGCCGGGCGTTGAGCCGGCGCGACTCCGAGACGATGCGATCGAGCTGCTCCTGCAGCAGGTTCCAGGAGCCGGAACTGACGTAGGCGATGGCGTGCATGGCGGAACCGCGCGGAGGTGGAGCGAAGGTTCAGGCGAACGCGGCTTGGCGCGTGTCGGCGGTCCTGAACGCGGCGACCAGGCCCAGGAGGCTGGCGGCCTGCAGCTTCAGGCTCTCGGCCGCGGCGGCGCTTTCCTCGACCAGCGCGGTGTTCTGCTGCGTGCTGTTGTCGATCGAGGCGACCGCGCTGTTGACCTGCACGATGCCGCTGGTCTGCTCGGCCGACGAGGCGTTGATCTCGCCCATCAGGTCGGTCATGCGGCGCACCTGGGACACGACGTCGTTCATCGTGCTGCCCGCCTCGCCCACCAGTTGCGTCCCGGCATCGACCTTGTCGACGCTGTCGGTGGCCACGGGGCCATAGAGCGACTCCACGCGGCCGATCTCGGCCAGCAGCTCGTGGTCGCGTGCGGTGACGTCCGTGGCCTGCCCGACGGCCGCCTTGAGCTTGTCCAAGGCCACGCCCACTTCATCGTGGGCCTTCAGGACGGCCGCCTTCTCCAGCGCGACGTCCCCGGGCTCGGTGACGAGCACGAGGTTGCGTGCGGCGATGGCGCGGCGCGTGGCGGCGCCGCGGATGTCGGTGGCCAGGCGCTCGCGGGCGCCGACGCCCGACAGGTAGTCCGCGAAACGCGCGTTCGACGCGCCGAGCGAGTGCAGCGACAGCGCCGACAGGCCCAGGACAATGGCCGCGATGACGGCGAAGCCGAGCATCAGCTTCGTCCTGACGCGCAGGTCGGTGAATTTCATGGACAGCTCCCGGTTGGTCTGTCCCGTTATCGGAATGTCGCGATGGAGGCGCAGTCGGGAGGCCGCGACGTCGCGCCAGTCATCGAGAACTCCCCACGGCGAAGTTGCTCGAGTCGCTCCGATTCAGCGGTAGAACGCGCTCGGCGGCTCGCCGAACTGTCTCTTGAACATGGCCGCGAAGGCGCTCGGGCTGTCGTAGCCCAGCGCCAGCGCCACGTCGACCACCTTGTCGCCGAGCGCGAGCCGCTCCAGCCCGTGCAGCAGGCGCGCCTGCTGGCGCCACTGGCCAAAGGTCATGCCGGTCTCGCGTGCGAACAGGCGCTGGATGGTCTTGGCGTCGACGCCCAGCGTGCCGGCCCAGTCGGTCAGCGTCGAGACATCGTCGGGCTGCGCGGCGATGCGCTCGCAGATGCGGCGCAGCCGCTCGTCGGCGGGCTGCGGCAGGTGCAGCGGCAGCACCGGCAGCGCGCGCAGCTCGTCCAGCAGCAGGCGCATGAGCCGGCCGTCGCGCGATTCCTCCACGTAGGGCCGCTCCACCTCCACCGCCGCCTGGATCAGCTCGCGCAGCAACGCCGACACGCCCACCGCATGGGCGCGCGGCGGCAGGTTGGCGGCGGCGTCGGGCCGGATGTAGAGGCTGCGCATGTGCACCACGCCCACGCAGCGGATCAGGTGCGCCGTACCGGCGGGCATCCAGATGGCCCGCGTGGGCGGCACGATCCACTGGCCGCCCTCGGCCGCCACCATCATCACGCCGTGCACGGCGTAGACGAGCTGGCCGCGCGCATGCACGTGCCAGTCGATCACGTGGCCCTCCGGATAGTCGGTGGCACGCGTGTAGACCGGCTGGACGCTGGCGTCGATCGAGGCGAGGATATGCGGGTTGAGGTAGGGGTCGCGGCGGGGACTCATCGAAATGTCCTTTTTGCGCGGATCGTAGCCCGATTGGCGCGAGACAGGCATAGCTGTTATTCCTAACATGGCGCATCCGCACCTCCAGCCTTCGCCATGTCCACGACCGCCTCCGCCCTGCCCCGTCCGCCGCAACCCGCCCGCGCCTCGTTCGGCGTGCTGGGTGCGATCAGCACCGCCCACCTGATCAACGACATGATGCAGTCGCTGATCATCGCGATCTACCCGATCCTCAAGGGCGAGTTCTCGCTGAGCTTCGCGCAGATCGGCCTGATCACGCTCACCTACCAGCTCACCGCCTCGCTGTTCCAGCCGCTGGTGGGCCTGTACACCGACAAGAAGCCGCTGCCGCGCTCGCTGCCCATCGGCATGACGTTCACGCTGTGCGGGCTGCTGCTGCTGGCCTATTCACCCAACTTCACCGCCGTGCTGGTAGCCGCCGCGCTGGTAGGCACCGGCTCGTCCATCTTCCATCCGGAGTCGTCGCGCATCGCGCGCATGGCCTCGGGCGGCCAGCACGGCCTGGCGCAGTCGCTGTTCCAGGTGGGCGGCAACACCGGCAGCGCGCTGGGGCCGCTGGTGGCCGCCGCGGTGATCGTGCCGCGCGGCAAGGACAGCGTCGCGTGGTTCGGCCTCGTGGCGCTGGTGGGCATCGTGCTGCTGCTGCAGGTGAGCAAGTGGTACGCCACGCACCGCGTGGCCGCCTCCAGGGGCGCGTTGCGCGCCACGGCGTCGACGTTGACCCGCCGCCAGGTCTCCGGCGCGGTGGCCGTGCTGCTGGTGCTGATCTTCTCGAAGTACTTCTACATCGCCAGCATCAGCACGTTCTACACGTTCTACCTCATCGGCAAGTTCGGCCTGACGGTGCAGTCGGCGCAGATGCACCTGTTCATCTTCCTGGCCGCCTCCGCCGCGGGCACGCTGATCGGCGGCCCCGTGGGCGACCGCATCGGCCGCAAGCCGGTGATCTGGGGCTCCATCCTGGGCGTGGCGCCGTTCGCGCTGGCGCTGCCGCACGTGGGCCTGGCCTGGACGACCACGTTCACCGTCCTCATCGGCCTGATCCTGTCGTCGGCGTTCTCGGCCATCCTCGTGTACGCGCAGGAGCTCATTCCCGGCAAGATCGGCGCGGTGTCGGGCCTGTTCTTCGGCTTCGCGTTCGGCATGGGCGGCCTGGGCGCCGCGGCGCTGGGGCTGCTGGCCGACTCGCGCGGCATCGACTTCGTGTACAGCGTCTGCGCGTACCTGCCGCTGCTGGGCGTCGTGGCGATCCTCTTGCCCGATGTGCGCAAGCAGGCCAAGGCTTCATGAGGTTTCCACGCATGCATATGTGTCCGCGTCGCCGATGAGGTGACACGCCGGGCCGGTACGATCGAAGGCTGTCCCCAAGCTTTCGAAAGTGCCTGCATGCGTTCCGTCGCCCGTTCCCTGATCCTGGCCGTCTTCGCCGGCGCCGCGCTGGCCGCGCAGGCCGCGCCCGTCACGCTGCTCAACGTGAGCTACGACGTCACGCGCGAGTTCTACAAGGACTACGACGCGGCCTTCATCGCGCACTGGAAACAGGCGAGCGGCGAGGCGATCACGATCAACCAGTCGCACGGAGGCTCCAGCAAGCAGGCGCGCAGCGTCATCGATGGGCTCGAGGCCGACGTCATCACGATGAACCAGGCGACGGACATCGACATCCTGGCCGAACGCGGCGGCCTCGTTCCCGCCAACTGGGCCAAGCGCCTGCCCGACAACAGTGCGCCCACCACCTCGGTGCAGGTGATCCTGGTCAAGAAGGGCAATCCCAAGGGCCTGCACGACTGGGCCGACCTGGCCCGGCCGGGCGTCAGCGTCGTGATTCCGAACCCGAAGACCTCGGGCAACGGTCGCTACGCGTACCTGGCCTCCTGGGGCAGCGTCATCAAGGCGGGCGGCACGCCGGCGCAGGCGCACGACCAGGTCGCGAAGACCTTCGCCAACGTGCCGGTCTTCGACGGCGGCGGCCGCGCCGCCACCACCACGTTCGCGCAACGCGACATCGGCGACGCGCTGGTCACCTTCGAGAGCGAGGTCGATCTGATCAAGGCCGAGTTCGGCGACCACTTCGAGGTGGTGTACCCGAAGCGCACGATCCTGGCCGAGAACCCGGTGTCGGTCGTCGACAAGGTGGTCGACCGCAAGCACACCCGCAAGGAGGCCGAGGCCTACCTGCAGTGGCTCTACTCCGACGAGGGCCAGGAGATCGCCGCGAAGCACGGCCTGCGCCCGCGCAGCGCCAAGGTGCTGGCCGCGCACGCCAAGGAATTCCCGAAGCTGGACACCTTCACCGTGGACGAGGTCTTCGGCAGCTGGAAGTCGGCCCAGAAGACCCACTTCGACGACGGCGGCACGTACGACCAGATCCTGGCTTCGACGCACCGCCAGTAGGTCGCGGCGGCGTTCGCAAGGGGCCCTCGGCGACGGCGGGCAGGAACGGGTTCGGGCAAAATGCCGCATCCCGCGAGCGTCCTCCTCGACGCGCCGCCCCAGCTCCCGCCCAGATGACCCCACCTCCCCGAACCGACGGCGCCGACGCGTCCGCCGACGACAGCTCGACGCCGGCCGCCGCCGCCCACCCGCGCCGCAGCATCCGCAGCTTCGTGCTGCGCGCCGGCCGCATGGGCAGCGGCCAGGTCAAGGCGATGGAGACGCTGGGCCCGCTTTATGTGCTGCCGTACGAGCCGGCGCCGCTGGACTTCGAGCGAGCCTTCGGCCGCCGGGCCCCCACGGTGCTGGAGATCGGCTTCGGCATGGGCGACGCCACCGCGCAGATCGCCGCGGCGCGCCCGCAGGACGACTTCATCGGCATCGAGGTGCACACGCCCGGCGTGGGCGCGCTGCTGCAGCGCATCCAGGAACGTGGCCTCACGAACCTGCGCCTGCTGCAGCACGACGCCGTCGAGGTGCTGCGCGACATGATCGCGCCCGGCTCGCTGTCCGGCATCCACGTGTACTTCCCCGACCCGTGGCACAAGAAGAAGCACAACAAGCGGCGCCTGATCCAGGCGGAGTTCGTGCGCGAGCTGAGCGCGCGGCTGGCCCCCGGCGGCTACCTGCACTGCGCTACCGACTGGCAGCCCTACGCCGAGCAGATGCTGCAGGTGCTGGGCGCCGAGCCCACGCTGGCCAACACGGCCGACGGCTACGCGCCGCGCCCCGACTGGCGCCCGCTGACGAAGTTCGAGAACCGCGGCATCAAGCTGGGCCACGGGGTGTGGGATCTCGTCTTTCAGCGCGGCGACTGAGCCGCCTCGCGCGTCAGCGGCCGAAGATCAGCACGAACAGGGACGCAGCGAAGCAATACGGGCCGAACAGGTACCAGCGTCCCTGCTCCAGCCATTTCGACAGCCAGCGCAGCGCCAGCCAGCCCGCGGCGAAGCTCAGCAGCATCCCCAGCAGCGCCGGACCCGCGAGCGCCGCGAGCTCAGGCAAGCCACCGGGCGCCTGCGCCTGGTCTTTCAGCAGGCGATGGCCTTCGAGGAAGATGACTGCCGGCGTCAACACGACCGCCAGCGCGAAGCTGAATTCCTCGGCGCGGATCCGCTCGACGCCCAGCAGGATGCCGGTGGAGATGGTCGCACCGGAGCGCGAAAAGCCGCGGAACGGCAGGCACAGGCCCTGCACCACGCCGATCCACAGCGAACGCGCGACCGACAGCGTCCCCGCGGGCGGCTTGCGCAAGCCGGACACGAGGATCAGCACGCCCGCCGCCGCCAGGCCGCCGGCGATGATGTACACGTTGCCGAACAGATGCTCGACTTCGGCATGTTCCGAGCCGCGCAGCACGATCTTCTCGATCAGGAACTTCAGCGCCAGGCCCACGACGCCGGTGGCCACGGTGGCGACCACCACGAACTTCAGGGTCTCGACGAAGGCCGCCTTCGATGAGAAGAAGCGCGCCTGCCACGACTTCCAGAAATAGGCGATCACCGCGAACATCGTGCCCGTGTGCAGCATCACGAGCAGGAACGTCATCTGCGGCGAGGTCGGATCTAGGCCCAGCAGCTTCTCGGCCATGATGACGTGGGCGGAGCTGGAGACGGGCAGCAGTTCGGCGACGCCCTGCACGATGGCGAGCACCAGGATGTTGATGAAGTTCATGGAGAGGACGCAGTGCGCGGAACGCGAAGCGTCGGATGATACGCGGCGGAAATTACCGCCGCGTGAGAATCCTCTCCACTGCGGCCTCAGTCCTGCTTCGGCGACACCGTCATGTGCAGCCCGCGCGCCGTCACCGTGATCGGCGAGGCGACGAGGTTCAGGCGATCCATCTCGTCGGCCTGCGCGGGCTTCATCCGGTACAGCACGAGGTTCTCCAGCGCATTCTCGGCCACCAGGCCGCCGATGCGCTGGGCCGCGCCGCGCAGGCTGTTGGAGCCGCTGGACAGCGTGAGTTCACGCACGCGCACCTGGGTCATGCGGATCGTGTGGTCGGACGGCTGGAAGCGCAGGCCGTAGTCGAGCTTGACGTGGCCCATCGCGCTCGAGCCGAACAGGCGGTCGAGCGCGGTCACGTCGAGCTCCGTGCCGACGCGGTTGCTCTCCGGGATGAGCTGGATCAACGGGTTGCTGATGTTCAGGTCGATCACCTCCAGCACCTTGCGCTCCATCGGGAACTGGCGCGCGAGCAGCAGGTTCAGCTGCGACTCGCTGATGTCGACGTCGTGCGTGCCGATCAGGCCGGCGCATCCCGACAGCAGGGCCAGCAGCGCCAGCACGCCGGCGCACAGGGCCCCGGCGGTCGCCACCATGCGCAGCACCGTTGTCTTGCGATACCGCTCGCCGACCGGGCCGGCGGTGCGTCCATGCGTTGTTGCGCTGCTCATTCGTTTTTGCCTTCGCGCCGGGAGCGGTGCGCCCGGCATGACACTTCAACGCTTCGGCACGAACTTCCGCCGACACGCTGTCCGCTTGCGCACAGGTCGATTGCAGCGGCTCGACGATTCGGCTACATTACTGACCAACGAGTCATTAACTAGATGTCCCCGTTTTCCTCCGACCCCTGCCTGTTCCGCCGTCGACGCAAGGAGGCCCGCCCGGCCGAATTGCTCGAGGCCGCGCTGACGCTGTTCGTCGAGAAGGGCTTCGCCGCCACGCGCAGCGAGGAGGTGGCCAAGGCCGCTGGCGTGTCCAAGGGAACGCTCTACCTGTATTTTCCCAGCAAGGAAGAACTGCTGAAGGCCGTGATCCAGCACTTCCTGGGCACCGAGATCGAGACCGGCGTGCAGGAAGCGGCCGCCGCCGACGGGCCCACGGCGACGGTGATGGAGCGCCTGCTCGTGACCTGGTGGACGCGCATCTACGAAGGCCCGGCGTCGGGCGTCTTCAAGCTGGTGATCACCGAGGTGCGCAATTTTCCCGAGATCGGCGAGTTCTGGGTGGAGCGCGTCGTCGCGCCGGGCCAGGCGATCGTCGCGAGCCTGATTCGCCGCGGCGTGGAGCGCGGCGAGTTCGCGGTGGACGACATCGAGTCCGCCACGCACTCCATCCTGATGCCGCTGATCCTGGAGTGCGTGCACAAGCATTCGTTCATGGCGTGCGGCATCGGCAAGGACATGGAGATCGACCCGGTGCAGTTCATGCACGCCCACCTGCGTCTCATTTTCGCGGGCCTGCAGGCCGGTGCGCGCAACCCCGCGCCCGCCGCGGCCAAGGCCGCATAGAATTTCAGGGTTTGCCCGCAGCCCCCTTTCCGTCCCGAGGACCCCATGAACATCGAACAAGCCCGCTTCAACATGATCGAACAGCAGATCCGCCCCTGGGACGTGCTGGACAAGGGCGTGCTGGGGCTGCTGGCCGTGGTCCGGCGCGAGGACTTCGTGCCCCCCGCGTACCGCGCGCTGGCCTTCGTCGACACCGAGGTGCCGCTGGGCGAAGGCGAGCGCATGCTGGCCCCGCGCGTCGAGGCCCGGCTGCTGCAGGACCTGCAGGTGCAGCGCCACGAACGCGTGCTCGAGATCGGCACCGGCTCCGGCTTCATGGCCGCCCTGCTGGGCCATCGCGCACAAAGCGTGATCACGCTCGAGGTGAAGCCCGCGCTGGCGCAGACGGCCACCGAGAACCTGCGTCGCAGCGGCGCCTCCAATGTCACGGTGGTGCAGGCCGACGGTGTCCACGGCTACGCCTCCGAGGGCCCGTTCGACGCGATCCTGCTTTCCGGCTCGGTCTCCAAGGTGCCCGAGGACCTGCTCAAGCAACTGAAGCCTGGGGGCCGGCTGGTGGCCATCGAGGGTGACGAGCCGGTGATGGAGGCGGTGCGCTACACGGCCAATGCCGACGGCACGTTCGCACGCCTGGGCCTGTTCGATCTCAAGGCGGAGCGGCTCCTCGGTTTTCCCGAGCCCGCCCGCTTCCACTTCTGAAATAACTCCAAACGCGGCATCCACCGGAGGGCCATCGGGCGCTCCGGGGGAATGCTGCGCCCCGTCGACAGCCTGCGGACCGTCCGCAGTCTGTCGGCGGAAAACGTCGTCAGGGGGTGCGCCGGCTGCAAGTCGTCGCATCGCGCGTGCATCGCGGCCCGCAAGGCCGTACAAAGCTGTCCCAACGCCAACCGGCTCGAACACCCAAGGATTTCCAATGCCCATCTCGCGTGCAGGTCTCGCCCGGACGACGCCCCTCGTCGGCGCCCTCGTCCTGGCTTTCGGCGCCGCCGGCGCACAGGCGCAGAGCCTCAGCGAAGTCGTGCAGGCCGCACGCAGTGTCGATGCCACGTACCTGGGCGCGCGCTCCACCGCCGACGCGGCGCACTACCGCTACGAGCAGGCGCGCTCGGCGTACCTGCCCACCGCGGGCCTGCAGGTGCAGGCCGGCCGTGACAACAGCACGTCGCCAACGCCGATCAGCGCGACCGCCATCATCTCGGAGCAGTCCAAGACGACGTCGGCCGGCGCCACCCTCAATGCACAGCAGAACATCTTCAACCGCCAGAACGATATCGCCATCGACCAGGCCCGGAGGAACGAGGACATCGCGCAGTCGCAGCTGGCTCAGGCCGACCAGGACCTGATCGTGCGCGTCGCCCAGGCGTACTTCAACGTGCTGGCCGCGGCCGACGCGCTGAATTCGGTAGAGGGAAACAGCAAGGCGATCGGCGAACAGCTGGCGTCTGCCAAGCGCAACTTCGAGGTGGGCAACGCCACCATCACCGACACGCGCGAGGCCGAGGCCCGCGCCGACCTGGCGAAGTCGCAACAGATCGGCGCCGAGAACGACCTGCTGGTGGCCAAGGTCACGCTGGACCAACTGGTGGGCCGCAATGGCGTCACGCCGCATCCGCTGATCCTGCCTGCGGTGCTGCCGCCCGTCATGCCCAGCCAGGCTTCCGACTGGGTGGCGCTCGCCGAATCCGACAGCCAGGCGCTCAAGCAGGCGCGCATCGGCCTGGAGGTCGCGGAATTGCAGACCGCCAGTGCCCGCGCCGGACACCTGCCCACGCTGGTGGCCAACGCCACCTACGGCCGCACCCGCGCCCACGAGGTCGTCGACGGGGAGAGCCCGTTCACCGGCAACAGCCGCAACGCCGGCGTCTCGGTGACACTGAACGTGCCGATCTTCTCCGGCTTCCTGATCCAGAACCAGGTCAACGAGGCCGTGGCGCTGGAACACAAGGCCCGCACCGACGCCGATGGCGCCCACAACCAGGTCGTGCTGGCCACGCGCACAGCGTTCGTCGGCGCCGTGTCGCAGGCGGCGCAGGTGAAGGCGCTGGAAGCCGCGGAGGCCTCCAGCAAGCTCTCGCTTGACGCCACGCAGCTGGGCTACAAGGTCGGCGTGAAGGTCAACCTCGACGTGCTCAACGCGCAGTCGCAGCTCTACGACACGCAGCGCGACGCCGCGGGCGCGCGCTACCAGTACCTTGTTGCGCAACTGAAGCTGCGCCAGGCCGCCGGCAACCTCGGCGACAACGACCTGCTGCCGATCGACGCGCTTCTGGTGCGGTAGGCCCGCACGCCCACACCATCCGCGCCGCGGCCTCATCCCTCTTCGGGGTGAGTGGCCGGCGCCGCACGCGTGCCATCTTGGGGTTGTCCGCGGACACCCGTGGCCCCTATCATGGGACATGGTCCAAGATGTCGGAGTCGCTGCCTGGGACGGCAGCCTGGAGACGTTCCGGCTGCTCGCGAACAGCTTGCAGGCGATGATCGCCTATTACGATTCCGAGGAGCTGGGCTACGGCTGCCGCTTCGCCAACAAGGCCTACGCGGGCGCCTTCGGGCTCACCGAGGCCTCCATCATCGGCAAGACCTTCACCGAGATCATCGGCGAGGTGGCCGCGCGCGAGGTCAAGCCCTCCATCGACACGGTGGTCAACGAGCGCCGCGCCGTCGCCTACGTGCGCGAGCTCACCGCGGCCGACGGCCATCGCCGCTGGATCGAGGTCAACGTGCTGCCCAACCTGCGGCCCGACGGCCATCCGGTGGGCGCCTTCGTGATCGTCACCGACATCACGCCGCACCGGCTCGCCATGCAGGCGCTGCGCGAGTCCGAGGAGCGCCTGGCCAAGTTCATGCAGGCCAGCGCCGAGGGCATCGTGTTCCATCGCGAGGGCGTCATCGCCGACGCCAACCCGCCGCTGTGCGAGATGCTCGGCTACACGCTGGAGGAGATCCGCGGCCGCAACGCCATCGAGTTCGTCACGCCCGACCAGCGCGCGCGCGTGCAGGCGGTGCTCGACGGCGGGCTCGACCTCAGCTACGAGAGCTCGCTGATCCGCAAGGACGGCCAGCGCATGCCGGTGGAGCTGATCGGCCGCACGCTGGTCTATGGCGAGGAGAAGCTGCGCATGTCCATCGTGCGCGACCTGCGCGACCGCCACGCCGCGCAGGCGCGCATCCATCACCTCGCGCACCACGACGCGCTCACGGGCCTGCCCAACCGGATGTCGTTCATGGAGCGCCTGGACCGCCAGATCGACCGGGCCCGTGCCGCCAACCGCTCGATGGCGCTGCTGTTCGTCGACCTCGACCACTTCAAGCGCGTCAACGATTCGCTGGGCCACCTGATCGGCGACCAGTTGCTGCAGACCGTGGCGGCGCGCATCTCGGCCAGCCTGCGCGCGAACGACGTCGTGGCGCGCTTCGGCGGCGACGAGTTCATCGTGCTGCTGGACGACGCCTCGCGCGACGACGTGGCCCAGGTCGCGCACAAGCTGCTGCGGGCGATCGAGCTGCCGATCGACGCCGAGGGTCGCGACCTCTCCGTGACGCCGTCCGTTGGCATCGCGATGTTCCCCCACGACGGCACCACGCCCACCGAGCTGATCAAGAACGCCGACACCGCGATGTACATCGCCAAGTCGCGCGGCCGCGCCAACTGCCAGTTCTTCGACCCGGCGGTGGCCACCGCGGCGTACGACGCGCTGGTGCTGGAGAGCGAGCTCGCACAGGCGCTGCTGCGCGACGAGTTCGTGCTGCACTACCAGCCCCAGGTGCGCGCCAGCGACGGCGCGCTGGCCGGCATCGAGGCGCTGATCCGCTGGATGCATCCCGAGCGCGGCATGCTGCGGCCGGACGCCTTCATCGCGCTGGCCGAGCAGCAGCGCATCATGCTGCCCATCAGCCAGTGGGTGCTGCGCACGGCGGCGCGCGCGGCGCTGCGCTGGCGCTCGATGGGGCTGATCGAGGTGCCCATCGCGGTGAACCTGTCGAGCATGCAGTTCCGCGCGGCCGGCTTCGTGGACGCGGTGGCCCAGGTGCTGCGCGAGGAAGGCGTGCCCGGCCACTGGCTGGAGCTCGAGCTGACCGAGCGCATGCTGATGGACGACGTGGGCGACGTGAAGCGCACGCTGCAGCAGCTGAAGGCACTGGGCATGCGCGTGTCGGTCGACGACTTCGGCACCGGCTACTCGTCGCTCGCGCACCTGAAGGAATTCCCCATCGACGGCATGAAGATCGACCGCTCGTTCGTGCGCGACCTGCCGCGCCAGCGCGGTTCGGTGGCCATCGCCCGCGCGGTGATGCAGATGGCCCAGGGGCTGTCGCTGACCGTGGTCGCCGAAGGAGTGGAGAACGAGGAGCAGCGCCGCTTCCTGGTGGAGCACGGCTGCGACCTGCTGCAGGGCGAGCTGATCAGCCTGCCGCTGCCGGCGGACGAGCTGGAGCGCTGGATCGCGTCGCGCCCAGCGGTGGTGGTGCGGGCCTGAGAACCTTCAGCAGCCGGACACGCAGCGCCCCTCCGCGTCGAAGCCCATCGTGTGCCCCGACAGCGGCACGTGCACCGGCATCGCGGCGGCCTTCACGAACGCCTCGGTCTTGCTGCCCGGGCGCACCTTGCCGTCGACGGTGCCGACCTCGTTGGCATGTGACGGGATCACCGAGGCCGGCCTCACGAGCGTGTTGACCACGTAGGCGGCTTCGGCGGGCCCGGTGGTGAAGCCGTCGCCCATGTTCATCACCGCCAGGCTCGCGTGGTAGTAGTCGCGGACGACCAGTTGCTGGTCGGCCAGGATGCCCGTGTCGCCGGACAACCAGGCCACCAGCCCGTTGCTGAAGCGCAGCACGTAGCCGGTTGCAGGACCGACGTCGCCGGCGATGCCCGCGGCCTTCATCGCCTTGCCCAGCTCGCCACCGATGAAGTCGGGATCGACGCCATTGCTGTGCAGCGCCGCGACCGTGGCGATCTTCACGCCGCCCACCGTCACGCTGCCGCCGAAGCGCGCGAGCATCGAGTTGGCCGGGTCGCCACCGCCCTTCTTCAGGCGCGCCGCGAAGAACGGAGGCATCTCGCTGCCGGTGACGATCTTCGCCTTCTTGGCCAGCGCGATGTCGACGACGTTGGTGTCGGGCGTGGGCACCGACAGGTCGGGCTTCGCGCAGGTGCCGGCGTTGACTGCCGGGATATGTGCCTCGCCGATGTGGTCGGCATGCATGTGGCTCACGAGGACGATGTCGATGCGGCCCAGGCGCGGATCGCCGCCGCCAGCCACCGTGTGGCCGGGGTCGTAGAGCACGCGGGTGCCGTTGGGATCCTCGAACACGAGCGCGCGATCCTGTGCGCAGAACTCGCCGTCGACGCCGCCGATCGGCGTGACCTTGACCGTCTGCGCGACGGCGGGTTGGACGAAGGCGGCGCACAACGCGCCCGCGGCGGCGATCCAGTTCAGGCGGGACATGGCAACTCCATGGCGACAACGGACGCATGATCTTACGGCGGCGCACGCTTGTCCCTGACGGTGGATGCGGACACGCGCGACGCGCACAATCGCCGCCCACAGGCGCGGGCCGGCCGCGCGACAGCCGGGAAAATCGATGGATAGCCTTCTGCGCACGACCGCCTCGCGACGCCGGCTGCTGATGACCAGCGCCTCGCTCGCGCTCGCCGGCTGCACCGTTTTCCTGAGCGATCCGCACACCGGCGCGCGCACCGAGCTCGCTCACGCCGGCAAGCTGCGGGCAGCCATCAATCTCGGCAATCCGATCCTGGCCAGCCGCGGGCCGGACGGCACGCCGCAAGGCGTCTCCGTCGACCTCGCGCGCGAGGCGGCGCGCCGGCTGCAGGTTGCGCTGGAGCTCGTGCCCTTCGACTCCGCCGGCGCGGTCGTCGCGGCCATGCAGGCGCATCAGGTCGACCTCGCGTTCGTGGCCATCGATCCGGTGCGCGGAGCCGACATGGCCTACACGCCGGCCTACGTCATCATCGAAGGCGCGTACCTGGTGCGCGACGGCTCCGCGCTGCAACGCAACGACGAGGTCGACCGCGCGGGCACGCGTGTCGCGGTCGGGCGCGGGAGCGCCTACGACCTGTTCCTTGCCCGCGAGCTGAAGGCCGCGACGATCGTCCGCGCGCCGACGTCACCGGCCGTCACCGACCTCTTTCTCGCGCAAGGCCTCGACGTCGCCGCAGGCGTGCGCCAGCAGCTCGAGGCCGACGCGCGGCGGGTCGGCGGCGTGCGCCTGCTGCCCGGCCGCTTCATGGTGATCGAACAGGCGATGGCAGTATGCAAGGGTTGCAGCCAGGCGCAGGACTGGCTGAGCCAGTTCATCGCGGAGATGAAGTCATCGGGCTTCGTCGCCGATTCGCTGAAGCGACACGGGATCGAAGGCGCGGCGGTGGCGCCGCCCGCGGCCGCGCCGTAGGATCCGAAACGAGTACCAGGTACTACAGCATGCGAACGATTCGATCCGCCATGCGGTCTGCCGCCCCCTTGTGCGTGGCCGCGAACGCGAGCGCGCGCGTGCTGGCGATGGTCTGCAGTTCGGTGCTGACCACCTGCAGCGCGCGGCGCAATGCATGCGCCATGTCGGGCTCCTGCCAGGCGGCACCGGCCAGCGTGGCCTGGCGTGCGGCCTCGGCGAAGTTGAACGTGGACGGGCCCATCACGACAGGACAGCCGCTGGCCGCGGCCTCGATCAGGTTGTGGCCGCCCAGCGCCATGAAACTGCCGCCCAGCAGCGCGACGTCGGAGCTGGCGTAGTACTGCGGCATCTCGCCGAGCGAGTCGCCCAGCCACGCGTCGGCCTTCAACGCCTCGGCCGGTGGCATGTCGCCCCACGAACTGCGGCGCGCCACGCGCAGCCCGTGCTGCACCAGCAGCGCCTCCACCTCGTCGAAGCGTTGCGGATGGCGCGGCACCACGATCAGGAACGGGTTGCGGCCCTGGATGCGGCCCCATTCGCGCATCAGCTCGGCCTCCTCGCCCTCGCGGGTGATCGCGGCGAGCACCACCGGCCGGCCCAGCGCGGCGTGCCACTTCCTGCCGCGCGCCAGCAGCGCGGGCGACGGCCGTACGTCGAACTTCAGGTTGCCCGACAGCGCCACGCGCCGGGCGCCTGCCACGCGCAGCCGCTCGGCGTCGTCCTCGGTCTGCGCGAGCACGTCGGTGACCGCCGCGGCGGCGGGCCGCATCAGCGCGGCCAGCCGCGCGCCGCGGGCCGCGCTGCGCTCCGACAGGCGCGCGTTGGCAAGCACCATGGGCACGCCCCGATCCTCGGCCGCGTGCAGCAGGTTCGGCCAGATCTCGGTCTCCATCAGCACGCCGATGGCCGGACGCGTGCGCAGCAGGAAGCGGCGCACCGCGCCGGGGGTGTCCAGGGGCAGCCACGACTGGCGGTCGCCGTTGCGCATCAGCACCTGGCCCGCGTCGCGGCCGGTGGCCGTGCCGTGGGTCAGCAGCAGCCGCATGTCGGGCCGGCGCAGGCGCAGCGCGTCGATCAGCGCGCTGGCCGCACGCGTCTCGCCGAGCGACACGGCATGCACCCAGATCGAGCCGGGTTCGATCGACGCGCCAAAGCCCAGGCGCTCGCGCATCGCGACGCGATAGCCCGGCTCCTTGCGGCCGCGCAGCCAGTAGCGCAGCAGGATGGCCGGCAGCAACAGGCGCAGCGCGAGCGTGTACGCGCGCAGCGCCACACGCTGCTTGAACGTCATCGCAGGCTGCGCCATTTGTCGATCAATGAGCAGCGGCTCCGACGTGTGCGTCGGGCTTGACCTTGCGCAGCGCGTCCATGAAGTCGTGCTGGATGCGATCCAGCGCGGCCTGCGTGTGGCCCTCGAAGCGCAATACCAGCACCGGCGTCGTGTTGGACGCGCGGATCAGGCCGAAGCCGTCCGCGTACTCCGCGCGCAGGCCGTCGATGGTGAGGATCTCGGCGCCGGGAAACTTCGCCTCGGCGAGCAGGCGCTCGATGATACGCGGCGGTTCGCCCTCGGCGCAGGACACGTTGAGCTCGGGCGTGGAGTAGCTGGTGGGCAGCTCGTCGAGCACCGCGCTCGGGTCGGCGCTGCGCGACAGGATCTCGAGCAGGCGAGCGGCCGTGTAGGTGGCGTCGTCGAAGCCGTACCAGCGCTCGGAGAAGAAGATGTGGCCGCTCATCTCGCCGGCGATGGGCGCGCCGGTCTCCTTCAGCTTGGCCTTGACCAGCGAGTGGCCCGTCTTCCACATCAGCGGCACGCCGCCCGCGTCGCGGATCGCGATGGGCAGGCGCTGCGAGCACTTGACGTCGTAGATGATGGGGGCGCCCTTCACGCGGGTGAGGATGTCGCGCGCGAACAGCATCAGCTGGCGATCGGGATAGATGATGTTGCCGCCGCGCGTGACCACGCCCAGGCGGTCGCCGTCGCCGTCGAAGGCGAGGCCCAGCTCGGCCTCGGTGGCATGCACGGTGCGGATCAGGTCGACCAGGTTCTCGGGCTTGGACGGATCGGGATGGTGGTTGGGGAAGTCGCCGTCGACGCGGCTGTACAGGTCGATCACGTCGCAACCGAGGGCGCGCAGGATGCCCGGGGCCGAGGCGCCCGGGATGCCGTTGCCGGAGTCGACGACGATCTTCATCGGCCGGGTGAGCTTGCAGTCGCCGGTGATGCGGTGCGTGTACTCGGCGAGGATGTCCATCGTCGCGACGCGGCCGCGGCCGCTGGCGTAGGTCTCGCTCTCCATCAGCCGGCGCAGCTTCTGGATGTCCTCGCCGTAGATCGCGCGGCCGGCCAGCACCATCTTGAAGCCGTTGTAGTTCTTGGGGTTGTGGCTGCCGGTGACCTGGATGCCCGAATGGCAGCCGTGCCTGCCGCGCGTGGCGGCCACGTAGTAGAGCATCGGGGTGGTGACGGCGCCGATGTCGACGACGTCCAGGCCCGTGGAGGCCAGGCCCTTGATCAGCGCGTTCACCAGGCGCGGGCCCGAGACGCGGCCGTCGCGTCCCACCGCCACGGCCTTCTCGCCCAGGCGCACCGCCTCGCTGCCGAACGCGCGGCCCAGGTGCTCGGCGAAGGCGTCGTCGAGGGCCTCGTCGACGATGCCGCGGATGTCGTAGGCCTTGAAGGCGGATGCTTTGACTTGCATGGGGAGGCTGGCCTTGTTCGCGCTGGAGTGATAGCTGGCGATTCTACGGGGGCCGTCCGCGCGCGCCGCTGTCGATTCGTCGGCCGGGCTGGCGATCCGTCACGCACCGTTGGGCCGGCACGGGGTCGCTGCCTACACTGCCTGCATGACGAACACGCTCGCTCCCAAGCCCTTCACCGCCGCCCTGAGCGCGTCCTGGCGCAGCTGGATGGACGCCGAATCGCCCCCGCCGCCGCTGGGCTGGCAGCTGTTCTGGTGCGCCGTGTGGGCCGGCGGCTTCGCGCTCGTGTTCACGCTGATCGGCTTCATCGCCACCGCGCGCACGATCGGCGACTGGCTGGACCCGCATGCCTGGGCGCTCTGGTTCGGCCGCAACTACCTCGTCGCGGCCATCATCACCTTGGCGATCCAGGTCCTGTTCAAGGCGACGTTCGCAGTGTTCGGCACGGCCTTCCTCTCGCGGCTCGCAGGCTGGCAGCGCTACCTGTTGTTCGCCGGCATCCCGCTGCTGGGCACGGCCATCGGCTGGCCCATCGGCATCTGGATCCTGTTCGGTGGCGTGACGCTGCTGTCGGCGATGACCCCCGGCACCGTCGTCTCGGTGGTGGTGGCCGCGCTGATGCTGAGCCTGCTGTTCCAACTGGTCTTCTCGCTCCGGCACCGCGCCATGCACGACCGCATGCGCGCCAACGAGGCCCAGCTGCGCCTGCTGCAGGGCCAGATGGAGCCGCACTTCCTGTTCAACACGCTGGCCAACGTCATCAGCCTGGTCGACGCCGATGCGCCGCGCGCCAAGCACATGCTGGAGACGCTCACCGACTACCTGCGCGCCTCGCTCGGCGGACTGCGCCACGGCGACAGCACGCTGGCGGCTGAACTCGACCTGGCGCGCCGCTACCTGGCCCTGATGCGCACGCGAATGGGCGAGCGGCTGCGCTTCGAGATCGAGATCGACGACTCGTTGGGCCCGGCCCGCCTGATGCCGCTGGTGCTGCAGCCGCTGATCGAGAACGCGGTCAAGCATGGCCTCGAGCCCCGGGTCGACGGCGGTCTCGTGCGGGTGAAGGCGGCGCGCGTCAGGATGGAAGGCCGGGACTCGCTGCAGGTCTGCGTCGAGGACGACGGCGCCGGCCTCGCGGTCGCCGCGCGGCGACCGCGCCACACCGTGGCCGGCGGTCCGGACGGCCACGGCATCGCGCTGGCCAACCTGCGCGAACGCCTGCAGGCGCGCTTCGGCGTCTCCGCGGTGCTGACGCTGGCCGACCTCGAGTCCGGCGCCGGCACGCGCGCCTGCCTCGTCGTTCCCTGGCAGGTGGCCACCGCCGCCTGACCTGTCCCTTCGACGACTATCCTACGTCCCCATGACCACCGCCCTGATCGCCGACGACGAGCCCCACCTGGCCACCTACCTGCGCGACCAGTTGCTCAGGCTGTGGCCCGAGCTGGAGATCGTCGCCATCGCGCGCAACGGCCTCGAGGCCGCCGAGCGCATCGCCGCGCTGCAACCCGACATCGCGTTCCTGGACATCCAGATGCCCGGGCTCACCGGCCTGGACGTGGCCGCCGGCATCGAGGGCCTGACCCGCGTCGTGTTCGTCACCGCCTACGACGAGTACGCACTCACGGCCTTCGACGCGGAGGCCATCGACTACGTGCTCAAGCCGGTGACCGCCGAGCGCCTCGCGCGCACGGTCGAACGCGCACGGCGCGCGCTCGCGCAGCGCGAGGACGCCACCACGGAGCCCGCCGACGACGCACGGCTGGCCCGCGTGCTGCGCCGGTTGCAGGCGCCGGCCGCGCCGGCCGCGCCGTTGCGCTGGATCCGCGCGAGCCACGGCGAGCTGATGCACCAGGTGGCGGTGGCCGACGTGATGTTCTTCCACGCCGACGACAAGTACACCTGCGTCCGCACCGCACAGGCCGAGTACCTGATCCGCACGCCCATCGCCGAGCTCGCGGCGCAGCTCGATGGCCAGCAGTTCTGGCAGATCCACCGATCGACCATCGTGAACCTGGCGCACCTGGCCGGCACGCGCCGCGACGACGCGAGCCGCCTGTTCGTGCGCATCGCCGGCTGGAAGGACGAGCTGCCCGTGAGCCGGGCCTACGTGCACCTGTTCAAGCCGATGTGAGCAAGCATCGGCGCGCTCAGAGCTTCTTGTCGTAGAACTTCTTGACGGCCTTCGACATGCGATTGGCGGCCAGCAGGTTCAAGTCGTAGATCTTCGCGCAGCGCTCGGGCGTCGCGAAGTCGATCATCACGAAGTTCGGCATGAACTCCTTGAGCAACGGGCCCGACGAACTGGCGGTGCGATCCACGTTCTTCGGCACGCGCGTGGCCCACAGGTCCATGAGCTTGATCGTGTTCTCGTCGTTCCACATGAAATCGTTGCGCGATTCGATGCTCTGCGTGAGGCCGGTGCTGGTCCAGTACATCATGCCCATCACCTTGGGATCGGTGGCCGCGCCCTTTTGCATCAGCTTGGCCTGCCTGTCCATGTTCTCCTTCAGCTTGTCCTTGTCGGAACGCCAGAAGGCGAAGGCATTGGTGCCGCCCTTGCCGAAGTACTGCAGGCCGTCGAAATTGCGGTTGAAGGTGCCGCCGTCGGTCATGTTCTGGAACGCCAGGATGCCGCGTGCCGCCGCGTCCGTCCAGCCGGTCGCCTCGCGGCCCTTCACGGAGAACAGCACGATCACCTTGCCCCGCAATTCGGAGAGCGTGCGCGTGTTCAGGCTGCCGCGCAGCTTGCAGATGTTGTCGCCGAGGAGCTCGACGCATGCCTCGGCGATCAGCGGCCAGTTGTCGCACTTGTCGAACTTCAGGATCAGGAACTCGTCGCCCTTCTCCTGCACGAACCTGGCGGCATCGGACAGGATCTTCGACAGCGTCATGCCGTAGGTGCCGAGCTTCATCGGCTTGATCTTCATCTTCTCGGTCTCGTTGGACCGCAGATCGACGACCGTCTGCTTGCCGCCGAAGACCTTCAGGTTGCTGCCGTGGTAGGCCTTCAGCGCGCCGACGTCGCCGGCGCCGCCCGACTTGACGATCGCGCCGGTGATGCGGATGTCGAAGATGCGCACGCCGGCGTCGGCCTGGCCGTAGATGTCGAGATCCTGCGTCTGCGCGTTGCTGCCGCCTTGCGTGATGGCGGCGTCGTGGCTGCCGGCCATGACGATGTCGTTGAGCTGCTTGCCGGATCCGAGCTGGTAGTACGTCACCATGTGATGTTCCTGGAGGATGACTGCTGTCAGAAGGTGTAGCTGAACTCGCCGTCCGCCACGCCGACCTTCACGCCGGTGATGGGCACGGCCTGCATCGTGCGCGTGAGGAACTCGCGCGAGATCTCGGGCAGCATGGTGTTGGTGAGGATCGCGTCGATCATGCGGCCGCCCGACTCGCTCTCGGTGCAGCGGCTGACCACCAGCCTGACCACCTCGTCGTCGTAGGTGAACGGCATCTTGTAGCGCGCCTCGATGCGCTTCTTGATGCGGTTCAGCTGCAGCGCCACGATCTTTCCCAGCATCTCGTCGGACAGCGGGTAGTACGGAATCGTGACGAGGCGGCCCAGCAGCGCCGGCGGGAAGATCTTGAGCAGCGGCTCGCGGATCGCCTTGGCCATGCCTTCGGGATCGGGCATCAGGTCCGGATCCTTGCAGAGGTTGGCGATCATGTCGGTGCCGGCGTTGGTCGTCAGCAGGATCAGGGTGTTGCGGAAGTCGATGGAGCGGCCCTCGCCGTCCTCCATCCAGCCCTTGTCGAACACCTGGAAGAACAGCTCGTGCACGTCCGGGTGGGCCTTCTCCACCTCGTCGAGCAGCACCACGCTGTAGGGCTTGCGCCGCACGGCCTCGGTGAGCACGCCGCCTTCGCCGTAGCCCACATACCCCGGGGGGGCACCCTTGAGCGACGAGACCGTGTGGGCCTCCTGGTACTCGCTCATGTTGATGACGATCAGGTTCTGCTCGCCGCCGTAAAGCGATTCCGCCAGGGCGATGGCGGTCTCGGTCTTGCCCACGCCGGAGGTGCCGGCCAGCATGAACACGCCGATCGGCTTGCTCGGGTTGTCGAGGCCCGCGCGCGAGGTCTGGATGCGCTTGGCGATCATCTCCATCGCGTGATCCTGGCCGATGACGCGCTTGCCCAGCAGCTGGGGCAGCTTCAGGACGGTGTCGATCTCGTTGGCGGCCATGCGGCCCACGGGGATGCCCGTCCAGTCTCCGACCACGCTGGCCACGGCCTGGAAGTCGACCGTGGGCAGCATCAGCGGGCTCTCGCCCTGCAGCTTGGCCAGCTCGTCCTGCACGCCGCGCAACTCGCTCATCACGTCGCTGCGTTCGCCTTCGGTGAGCGTCGCCTTGGCCGCCGCGGCGCCTTCGGCGCTCGCCTCGAGCGCACTGCCCGTGCCCTCGATCGGCTGCAGCGCGCCACGCAACCTGGAGCGCAGCGCCAGCAGCCTGTCGACCAGCACCTTCTCATCCGTCCAGCGCCTGGTGAGCGTGGCCAGACGATCGCGTTCGGCCACCAGCAGCTCGTTGACGCTGGTCTCGCGTTCGGCGGTGGGAATGCCGATGGCGGCCTCGCGGGCGATGATGCCGATCTCGGTCTCCAGCGCCTCGATGCGGCGCTGCGAGTCGTCGACCTCGGCCGGCACGGCATGCAGGCTGATGGCCACGCGCGCGGACGCGGTGTCGAGCAGGCTCACCGACTTGTCGGGCAACTGGCGCGCCGGGATGTAGCGGTGAGACAGCTTGACGGCGGCCTCGAGCGCCTCGTCCAGGATCTGCACCTTGTGGTGCTTCTCCATCGTGCTGGCCACGCCGCGCATCATCAGGATGGCCTTGGCCTCGTTCGGCTCGTCGACCTGGATGTTCTGGAAGCGGCGGGTGAGCGCCGGATCCTTCTCGATGTACTTCTTGTACTCGGCCCAGGTGGTGGCGCCAATCGTGCGCAGCTGGCCGCGCGCGAGCGCCGGCTTGAGCAGGTTGGCCGCGTCGCCGGTGCCGGCGGCGCCGCCGGCGCCCACCAGCGTGTGCGTCTCGTCGATGAACAGGATGATCGGCTTGGGGCTCGCCTGCACCTCGTCGATGACCGAGCGCAGGCGCTGCTCGAACTCGCCCTTCATGCTGGCGCCGGCCTGCAGCAGGCCCACGTCGAGCGTGAGCAGAGACACGTCCTTCAGGCTGGGCGGCACGTCGCCGCGCACGATGCGCTGCGCGAAGCCCTCGACCACGGCCGTCTTGCCGACGCCGGCCTCGCCCACCAGGATGGGGTTGTTCTGGCGCCGGCGCATCAGGACGTCGATCACCTGGCGGATCTCGTCGTCGCGCCCGACGATGGGGTCCATCTTGCCGCTGCGCGCCTGCGCCGTGAGGTCGACGGTGAACTTCTTCAGCGCCTCCTGCTTGCCCAGCTGCGCCGGGGCGATCGCGCCGCTGGCCTCGCCGGGCGCCGCGCCGCCGCCGACGTTGGAGCCGTCGCGCGCGGCGAGCGTGTCTTCCGGCGACCCGGAGACGATCTTGGCGAAGTCGTCGAACAGGTCGTCGGGCTTGATCTTGCGGAACTGTTCAGAGATGGCGTACAGCGCGTTGCGCAGCGTCGGGGTCTTGACGGCGCCGACGATGAGCAGGCCGGTGCGCACCGCGCTCTCGCCGTACTGCAGCGTGCCGTACAGCCAGCCTTCCTGCACCGCCTTCTCGATGGTGGGCGAGAAGTCGGAGATGGACGTGGCCCCACGCGGCAGCGCGTCGAGCGCGCTGGTGATGTCGGTGGCCAGGCGCGACGCGTCGAGCCCGAAGTGCTTGAAGATGCGATGCAGGTCCGAGTCGCTCGCCTGGATCAGCTGGTGCAGCCAGTGCACCAGCTCGACGTACGGATTGCCGCGCAGCTTGCAGAAGACGGTGGCGCCCTCGATGCCCTTGTAGGCGACGGGATTGAGCTTGCCGAACAGCGCGACACGACTGATTTCACTCACGGTGGCTCCTCATGTGGGCCTCGTCGTGCCCGTTGGATGGTTGCTCCGATTGGAGCGTTGTTCGACGGGCATTTCAATCCCCGCTAGCGAGGGGTTGCCTCGCGAATACCCTCTCAGGTGATGCCCAGGCGCATGTCGGCCGCCGGCTCCGGGGACGGGCGCCTCCCGAGCCAGGAGGTCCACCCCAGAGCGCCCGCGGCGCCGAGCTGCACCTCGGGCACCTCGTCCTTTTTCAGCACGAGGTGCATCTCGCACGACAGCTCGTAGCCGACGTAGTTGAGCACCCAGTCCTTGAGTCGCGTCAGGCTCTCGCCGCCCGGCAGGAAGCGCTTGTATTGCGCGAGCGTGAGCGGGCCGATCTCGACGCGAAAGCGGTTCTGGCAGTCCCACACCTGGGCGCCGACCACCGCGCTCTGCCCGAGGGCCACCGGCGCGTTGCGCAGGCCGATGCGCGTGTGGGCGTCGTCGGGCAGGCGCATCCAGTACGGCTGCCATTGATGCACCCGCACCGGCACGCGGAAGAAGTCGTTGAGGATGCGCTCGAGGCCTTCGGCGCCGTGCACCGATCGACCCAGGATGCCCGCCACCGCCAGGCGCGCGCCGTCGGGCACCGCGTCGCGGCCGCCCAGCGACGTCTGGCCGTAGCCCGCGAGCGAGCCCACCCAGCGGCTGAACGGGTCGTCGTCGGGCCGGTCGAGGCTCACCGCCGGCGAGGCCTCGGCCCACGCGCGATACAGCAGCGAGAGCAGCCGGTGGTGGAACATGTCCAGGAAGCGCACCAGCGCGCGATCGGACGGCATGCGGCGCGAGCGTTCGCGCGCGTACTCGGTCAGATGCAGCGGCAGCGGACCGTTGGGCCCGAACAGGCCGAAGAAGCGCTGGTCCAGCGTGGGCGGCTTGTCGCCTTCGGCGGGAATGAAGCGGGCCAGTGCGGACGGCGCGAACGCCAGCGACGGCGATTGCGCGAAGCGGATCGGGTCGTCGCGCAGCCGCAGCGAGGTGCCGATGCGCGGCAAGCCCGGATGGGCGTTCTCGAGCAGGCGCACGGCCTGGAAGAAGCCGAACTTGTGCGGCTCCTCCTCGAGCTGGCGCAGCAACTCCTTGCGCGCCTCGAGCCGCGCGGCCGTGGCGGCCTCCTTTTGCGCCAGCAGCTCGGCCACTGCCACGGCGTGGCCCCCCACCTCGCCCTTGAGCGAGCCGAGCGCGCCCAGCACGTCGCCGACGGTGAGGATGCGCGTGCCTTCCGCATCCTCCTCGTCGTCGGCCGGCGGCGCGGATGTGAACTCGGTCATGGGACGGCTCTCAAAGAACGGAGCGCGAGCCGATGCGCGGCGGCCAGGTCTTGATCATGCCCCGCGTCTGCGACGCGATCACCAGCTGGGTGAAGCTGTTCATGCTGGCGTAGCGCGCGAGGAAGCGATCGAGCACCGCGCCGAGCACGAGGATGCCGGTGCCCTCGAACGCACGTTCGTCCAGCGTCAGCCACACCTTGGTGCCGCGTCCGAACACGATGGGGCCCTTCACCGGCACGCGGCTGATCGCTGCCTCGCTGCGCACCGAGACCAGCCCCTCGAGCTGCTTGTGCAGCGGCGAGAGCTCGTCCAGGCCGTACAGCGACAGCAGCTCGCGCAGCGACGCGGCGCCGCCCTTGCCTTCGCTGTCGATCAGCGACAGGTAGTTCAGCGACAGGTGGCTCAGCGCGCGCCACGGTCCCTTGCCTTCGCCCACCGGCGTGACGGGACGCGTGGGGCCGCGGATGCAGCGCACGCCCTTGACCGGCGTGTTCTCTTCCAGGTAGAAATCGTTGGCGCTGCCCACCGACAGCGTCAGCGGCAGGTCGCGGTTGGTGCTGAGGGTGTCGATGGCCAGTTGCACCACCGAGGCCGGCCACGGTGCCGTCTGCGGGTCGGCCAGCGTGATGTAGACCTCGGTGCCGATGTAGCCGCTGCGCGGCCCACGCTGGCGCGCCGCCTCCGACACGACGCGCTGCAGGCGGCGCGTGGAGAAGAACGCGTAGGAATCGGCGCCGGCGTCGTCGTAGCGCGCATACAGCGGCTTGAACTCGCGCACCTGCTGCACGCCCGACTTGTCGATGCCCGCCACCGACAGCAGCGAGAACACCTCGTAGTCCATCGGCCGGGCGCGGTCGCTGATCACGTGGAACTCGTGGTCGCGGGTGTTCACCTCGACGCGGTCTGCACGCTTGCGAAACAGGTTGATGGCCGGCGTGCAGTGCAGCGCGAAGTTGCTCGGATCGAGCGACTTCTCCAGCGTGACGTCGCTGCGGTCCGTGATGAACAGCAGCTCGAATTCCGACGAGCCGATCCTGGCGATGAGCTCGCGCAGGCCCTTGATGCGCGCGAACAGGTAGCGCGCCGGGAACGCGCCGTATTCCTTGAGCAGGCGATAGCCCGACAACGCGCGATCCTGGATCGGCAGCAAGGCCTCGTCGTCCTCGAAACCGCCGGGCACCAGCGCATCGGCGCCGAGGACGCCGGCCAGCGCGTGGCGGCGCAGCGGATCGACGACGGCGATGGCCTGGCAGCGCGCGAACAGCTGCTCGTAGACGCGGTGCGCGATGCCGTCGTCGCCGGCCATGTGCAGCACGAGCTCGTCGAGCTCCAGCTGGTTGGCCAGCAGCGACGCGCCCACGCGCAGGCGCACGCGCAGGCACGCATTGGGCGAGACGAGGCCGGCCAGCGCCGCGGGCGGCACGTCGGTGACGTGAGACTGGAAGCGCGCCTGCGCGATGCGCAGCGGCCACAGGCGCACGCCCTGGCCGGTGGTGAAGCGGCAGGCCGTGCGCTCGCCCGGCTGCAGGCGCGAGCTCATCACGCTGCCGCGCGGCACCAGCGGGCCGGCCGCCAGCGCGGGGTCGTCGAGATCGGCCTCGAACTGCGCGATCATCATCGACGGCGTGGGCGCCAGGTAGCCGGGGTAGACCAGCTCGAGCAGGTACTGCGTGAAGCGCGCGTACTCGGCGTCCTGCTGGTAGTGCACGCGGCCGGCGAGGAAGGCGAAGCCTTCGAGCAGCCGCTCCACGTAGGGGTCGACGCACTCGCCGCCGGAGGTGGTCTGCTCCAGCGCGAGGCGGCCGGCGATCTTCGGATGCTCGCGCGCGAACTCCGAGGCGGCGTCGCGGATGTGCAGCAGTTCCTGCCGGTAGTAGCCGAGTAGTCGCGGATCCATCTTTGCCTGGTTCTAGTGTCGTGATTGGGAAATTCGTTGAATAGGTCTGGAGCGAAGAAATGACTGTGCCGAATCCTGTCCAGAACGGTCGCAGACTAGGCGCGCCCGCGACACGATGCTGGGCGGCCTCGCGAGCGGGCGCAACGACGGATGTGGCCGTTCTGGGCAGGATTCTTCAACGAATTTCTCAATCACGACACTAGGGAGCTTTCGACTCGACGACCTGGGTCAGGCCGCTCTCGAGGTCGATCTCCGTGCGCATGAAAATCTCGAGCGGGATCGGCTGCGACCAGAGCTGGCCCTCGATGCGAAAGCCCAGCACGTTGTGGCTGTCGCCCTTGGTGCGCTCGGCGCTCACCCTGAGCGTGTGCGCGATGATGCGCGGCTCGAACCGCAGGATCACCTCGCGCAGCGCGCGCGAGAGCTCGGTCATGTCGTACTGCGAGGCCGGACGGCCTGCCAGCGGCGGCATGCCGTAGTTGATGACGGAGCCCACCAGCACGGGATCGTCGTCGAGGTCGATGCTGGACTGCGTGGCGTTGAACAGCCAGTTCAGGTCGCGCAACACGTTCTCGCGCAGTTTCTGCAGCGAGGCGGCGCGGTTCTCGCGTGCCTCCGTGGCGCGGCCCGGCTCTTCGTCGACCAGGCGATCGAGCAGCGACGGATACAGCCGGTCGCGCGAGAGCGATTCAGCCATTGGCTTGCGCGGCCGCGGCGTCCGCTTCGGCCGGTGGCCGCGATTCGACCAGCGGCGTGTCGAGCGCGATCACGCGGGCGTCAAGCAGCGCGATCTCGGCCTGGTCGGTGGTGAGCATGCGCTGGCCCACGCCGTGCCAGGCCCCGCCCGGCCGCTCGCGCCAGTCGGTGGCCCGCGCCAGGCGCAGCGCCGCCTCCGACTCGCGCTCGGTACCGGGATAGCGCGTGGGGATCAGCGCCACGTTGGCGGCGCCGTTCTCCAGCGTCAGCGTGGCGGGCGCCCACACGAAGTCGCGCAGGTCGGCCGGCTTCTCGATCTCGATGCGGATCAGGCGCGACACCGGCACCCAGTAGTACTTGCCGTTGATGATGGCCTCGATGACCGGACCCAGGCGGCTGTCGGCATCGGCCAGCCACGCGAACGGCACGTCGTCGAGCTTGCCCGAGGTGGCGGGCGCGGCTTCCAGGGCCTGGGCGCGCAGTTCGCCGGCGGCGTCGGGGCGGCCCTCGGCGTCGACGCGCAGCGCCTCGATCATCAGCGCCAGCCAGTCGTCCGGCTTGCCCAGCACCAGCGGCGAGCGCTTGCCGTCGAAGACCTCGCGGCGCAGCGCCTCGCAGCGCAGGGCCTCGCGATAGGTCTCCACCATCGGCTTGGAGGATGCGTCGAGCTCCAGCAGCACGTCGAGCTGCGTCGCGGCCTTGATCCACTCGCCCTGCACGCAGTACAGCTGGAACAGGAAGATCCGCAGGTCGGCGCGCTGCGGCTGCTTCTGGATCATCCGGCGCAGCTCATCGAAATGCGCCAACGGGTCGGCGGACGAGAACTGCATCGCGAGATCGATGGACGCCATGGACACTCACCCCGGGGATAAAAGGCAACGCCGGCCAACGGACCGGCGCCTTCAGGAATTCGAGTCTTCCGTCGCCACGGACGCGGCGCGGAAGACGACCCGCCCGCATGCGGACCGGTCTTGAGCGGAAAATTACAGCTTGACGTTTTCCGAGACGTTCCAGCCGATGGACGGCGTGGCGCCCTTGCCGCCCTTGGCGGTCTGCTCGACGTACTCGACCTTCACCTTGGCGAAGTTCAGCGTGACGTTCTCGGTCAGGCGGTCCTCGCCGCCCGAGCCGCCTTGGGAGATGCTGGTGACCAGCACTTCGCTCAAGGTGAGCTTCAGGTACTCGAGCGGGGTCTCGCCGGCCTTGCGCACGACCAGCACCGCTTGATCCCAGTGCTTGCCGTTCAGGGACGACAGCAGCAGGTCCGGGGTCGCCTTGTCGAGGTACTTGGTGAAGGACAGATCCTGCACGTTGGCCTTGCCGGCGCCGCCGCCGCCGCCGGAGTGCGTCGTTCCGGAGTTGGACACGCCCCAGCTCCAGGCCAGGACGTCGATCTCGCCCTTGTGGGTCGAGTCCTTCGATTCGCCAGCCAGCGAATCGATCTTGATGAACATGTCCATTGCCATTTTTATGCTCCTTGATACATCCCCGCCGTGAAGGCCGGGATTCGCCCCTGTTGGGACTACGCCCGTGAGGGCTGAAAGACTATCCTCCGCCTGACGGCCGCGGTGCGAGCGCCTTCGGGCGGCCGGGTGTCGCTCATGCCGCCTTCGCGGAAGGCAGTTTGGAAACCAGGCGCAGGGAGATGCTCATCCCTTCCAGCTGGTAATGCGGCTTGAGGAAGAACTTCGAGGTGTAGTAGCCGGGGTTGCCCTCGACTTCCTCGACGATCACTTCCGCGGCGGACAGTGGCTTCTGGGCCTGGATGGTCTGTCCGGCGCTCTCCGGGTTGGAGACGACGAAGTTGCTGATCCAGTCGCTCAGGTAGCGCTGCATGGAGGCCGCGCTGGAGAACGAGCCCACCTTGTCGCGCACCATGCACTTCAGGTAGTGCGCGAAGCGCGAGGAGGCGAACAGGTACGGCAGGCGCGCGGCCAGGTTGGCGTTGGCGGTCGCGTCGGGATCGTCGTACTCGGACGGCTTCTGCAGCGACTGCGCGCCGATGAACGCGGCGAAGTCGCTGTTCTTGCGATGCACCAGCGGCATGAAGCCGTTCTTGGCGAGTTCGGCCTCGCGGCGATCGGAGATCGCGATCTCGGTGGGGCACTTCATGTCCACGCCGCCGTCGTCGGTGGGGAACGAGTGCACCGGCAGGTTGGGCACCGAGCCGCCGGACTCGACGCCGCGGATCGTGGTGCACCAGCCGTACAGCTTGAAGGCGCGCGTGATGTTGGTGGCCATGGCGTAGGCCGAGTTGGCCCACACGTAGCGGTTGTGGTCGGCACCCTCGACGTCTTCCTCGAAGTCGAACGCGTCGATCGGGCTGGTCTTCGCGCCGTAGGGCAGGCGCGCCAGGAAGCGCGGCATGGCCAGGCCGATGTAGCGGGAATCTTCCGAATCGCGCAGCGAACGCCACGCGGCGTACTCGGAGTTCTCGAAGATCTTGGTGAGGTCGCGCGGGTTCGACAGCTCGCGCCACGAATCCATCTGCAGCGTGGTGGGCGAGGCGCCGGCGATGAACGGCGCGTGCGCGGCGGAGGCGATCTTGGCCATCTCGGCCAGCAGCTCGACGTCGACCGGGCTGTGGTCGAAGTGGTAGTCGCCCACCAGGCAGCCGTAGGGGTTGCCGCCCAGCTGGCCGAATTCCTCTTCGTAGACCTTCTTGAAGATCGGGCTCTGGTCCCAGGCCGTGCCCTTGTAGCGCTTGAGCGTCTTGTGCAGCTCGCCCTTGGAGATGTTCATCACGCGGATCTTCAGCATCTCGTCGGTTTCGGTGTTGTTGACGAGGTGATGGAGACCGCGCCACGCGCCTTCGAGCTTCGTGAAGTCGGCGTGGTGAAGGATGATGTTGACCTGCTCGGACAGCTTCTTGTCGAGCGCGGCGATCAGGCCTTCGATGGTGTTGTAGACGTCGCTGGAGACGAGCGTCGTGTCGGCCAGCGCCTGCTGCGCCAGCGTGTGGACGGCGTTCTCGACCGCCGATTTCGCCTGGTCGGTCTTCGGCTTGAATTCCTTCTGCAGAAGCGCGGCGAAATCGTCGAATTCGGCCATCGCGCCAGCGGCGGCGGTCGATTCTTGTTGGGTGGTCATCGGTGGACTCCTGGGGATCTCTGACTTGGCGGGGGGCGAACGCGCGCTGCGCTCACTCGGCCGGTGCGTCGGTGGGCTTGGGCGCGGCGGCCAGCGACTTCAGCAGCTCGGGGTTCTTCAGCACGTTGCCCAGGAGCTCCTCGGCGCCGACCTTGCCGTCCATGTAGGTGAGCAGGTCCTTCAGCTGGGTGCGCGCTTCCAGCAGGTTGTTCAGCGCGCCCACCTTCTTCGCGACCACTTCCGGCGAGAAGTCGGACATGCTCTCGAACGTGATGTCGACGCTCAGGTTGCCTTCGCCGGTCAGCGTGTTGGGCACGGCGAACGCCACGCGCGGCTTCATCGACTTCAGGCGCTCGTCGAAGTTGTCGACGTCGATTTCCAGGAACTTGCGGTCGGCGACCGGCGCCAGGGGTTCGGCAGGCTTGCCCGACAGATCGGCCATGACGCCCATCACGAACGGGATCTGCATCTTCTTGTTGGAACCGTACAGCTCGACGTCGTACTCGATCTGGACGCGCGGCGCACGATTGCGGGCGATGAACTTCTGGCTGCTTCCTGACATGACGGTTTCTCCTGGAAATTCGGTCGACTCTTAGGAGTCGGAGTCTTCATCTTCGAGCGAGATGCCTCCCAGCATCTCGATGCGATCCTTCGAATCGGGCATCAATTCCTTGACGATCGCATTGAAGTCCATCTGAAGAAGCTTGATCGCGCGGTCGACGAACATCGGTGCCGGACTGCTGGGCTCGGCCTTGCGCAGGAACGTGGCGACCTGTTGCAATATTCTCACCGCATCTGCCCGGGACGCCAAGCCACCTGAACGGGGGGTTTTCCCAGCGGTCGCTCCGCCACCCCCTGTTTCTTCGCCATCGCCCTCGCCTTCGCCCTCTGCGGTGCCGTTCTCGGCGGCCGCTTCGGCGTCCTGCTGCGTGTAGAACTCGCCCACGCGGCGCAGGGTCTGCTGCAGCAGGTCGAGGCTGGGACGCTGGCCGCTGTGGTCGGAGAACAGCTTGGTGATGGACTGGATCGCCGCAAGGCCGACCGCGATGCCGTCGCGCCTCTCCTGGTTGGCCGCAGGGTCGCCGGTCTTCCAGGCGGCCGCCAGCAACCCGGCGGCGGGCGCGGTCTGCCCCGCGGGCGGCGACATGCGTCCGAGCACGTACTCGAGGTCGCGCAACGTGAAGCGACCCACCTCGCGAGATTCGCAGATGACCGTGCCGCGCAGCGTGCGCACCATCGTCTCGGCGCTGGCCGATCCCGGGTCGGGCGACAGGTTGGCGAGCACGTTCAGGCGCTCGATGGGGTCGTCGTCCTCGTCGCGATCGAGCGGCGGATAGACGCTCTCCCAGAAATTCTCGACGAGCGTGGCGATCAGCTTGAGGCCGTCGGACAGGCCGGGCAGGCCGCGATTGGCCAGCTCGGCACGCGTGAGCCAGGCGGCCACGCGCAGGTCCTTGGTCTTGCCCAGCACCGTGGTGGCCTGCTCGGCCACCTTGCGCCAGTTCGGCTCCTCGGCGCCCGTCAGCTCCTGCGTGGACGGATCGATCGTGCCCGGCGTGCCGGCCGAGAAACGATCCAGTTCCGCGACCTCGGCATATTCCAGGTTCGGGCCGGACGGCTCGTCTTCGCTGATGGGACGCGACAGGGCGTCGATGTCAATCACGTTGGAATCTCTCCGAGGCTGGGCGTCGGCCGGGCTTTCCGGCATCGACGAGAGTCAGTGTAGGCCGGCAGGAGCGCCGAAAACATTACCGTGGGTTACGTCCTAGGGTATGCCCTGGGTCGCCGGGAATGCGGTGCGGAAAAATCACAGCAGGTCGGTGAGCGACGTCGCCGACGGCGCCGTGCCGGGCGCGATCAGGTCGGCGAACGAGGCCGGCGGCGGCAGTTCGGCGAAGGTCATGCCGCGCGCGGGTACGTCCTCGGAGCCGCCGGTATAGAGGCACACGCGCGGCCGGGCCGGGTCGGCGGCGGCCGCGGCGGGCAGGGCCAGCGCCTCGGCCAGGCGGTCGAATTCCGCGATCGGCAGCGTGGGCGACAGCCCCGCGAGCGCGGCGTCCTCCACGGCGATCCAGGCGTCCGCGTCGGCGCTGAGCGAGGCGAGCGCCGGGGCGCTGGCGTCGGCGAAGGCCAGCGTCAGCGGGAAATAGCGCCCGACGCGGTCGACGCTGGCGAAGAACAGCCCGCGCCAGCCGATGGGCCCGCAGACGCCGGGCGCCACCTGGAACCGCCAGATGGGTGCCGACAGGTACAGGTCGAGCCAAGCGGCCCCCAGCGCGTTGCGCGAGGCCTGCATGCCCTGCTGCAGCCAGTCGTCCCAGACCGAGGTGAACTCCCATGGGAGACGACGCGTGACGAAGTCGCCTTCGCTGGGAAGCTTGCCGTAGAAGCCGCCGCCGCGCATCGCAGATCCTCAGCCCGGGCAGCGGAACTGCGCGAGTTCCGGCAGGCGCATCGGATTGCGCACGCTGCCCGAACGCAGCTCGAAGTACACGCGCTTGCCGCCCTCCTCGTAGCTCACGCTCTGGCGCTCGGGCGTGCCGCCTTCCACCTTGCCGGCGTCGACGAAGCGGAACAGCGCCCACGGGCCGTCGAAGACCAGCGGCGTGGTGGAGGGCTTGCCGCCGATGACCAGCGCCAGCTTGATCTGGCTGGCCGGGCTCAGGCTGGGCCAGGAGAGGCGCGCGGCGCCGTTGCTGCCCGGCTTCATGGACGTGACCTGGCCGTCGATGGACAGTTGCACCTCGGTGACGCCGTCCTCGGCGCGCTGCAGCAACAGGTCCAGCTGTGCCGCGGGATTGGCGGCGCCACCCGGGAAGAACGCGTCGCGGATGGCCGCGGCACGCTGGAAGTTGGCGATGGACGCCGGTGGCAGTGCATCGACGCCCTCGGCCAGCTGGATCGGCTTCCACACCGGGCCGTTCATGTCGACCATGCCCACCAGCTTGGTCTTGGCGAAGCCGTCGATGACGCCGTTGGGGCCGAACAGCTTGGCGAAGTCGCCCAGCGGCACTTCCCTGGGCACGCCCTTGACGAACGGGTAGCGGCCCTCGACCGCCGCCTTGCAGAAGCCGCCCACCTCGCCGGCCGCGGCCGCCTTCACCGCGGCCTGGCCGGCGCTGGCCGATTGCGCGCCGCTGCGCGAGATCAGGCCGTTGAGCAGGTTGCTGATCGGCGGCGGCATGCGGTCGGCCTCGCTCTTGATGCGCGCCACGATCAGCGCGTCGGAGGTGGGAGGCGCGCCGCGCTTGATGGCCTCGTCGGTGGCGCGCAGCTGCACCTCGTATTCCTTGAGCACGCCCAGCGTGGCGTCGAGCGGCACCGGCTGCCCCGGCGGCCCGGAGACGACGCGCTGCAACTGCTCGAAGTGGGCGTCGACCACCGCCTCCGGCCTGGTCGTGGCACCCGGCGTGGCGGCCGGCGCGCCCATCAGCTTGTCGACCGTGCTGCGCATCGCGTTGGTGGCCTTGTCCAGCACGCCCGCGGCCACGGCCTCGGCCGACTTGTCGTTGCCGGAGGCGAGCTTGGTTTCCTTGGCCACGCCGTTGAGCAGCAGCTTCAGCGGCGAGTCGGCCGCCGACAGCAGCGTGATGGTCTGGATGCTGCCTTGCAGGCTGGTGGACGGGATCAGGCGCAGGTCGCCCAGCAGGTCGTCCCAGGTCTTGATGTATTCGTTGAGGTACAGCTGCTGCACCGCCGTGAGCGTGGTGGCCATGCGCGCCACGCTGCCCGCGTCGGACTGCGTGCCCAGCACCCAGCCCTCTTCCTCGCTCAGCTGCCTGACCAGCAGCGGCGCCTGCGCGCGGAAGCCCTTGTCGTAGCCGGCCACCGTGAACAGCGCCGGCAGGCCCTGCGACAGCGGCGCGCCGGAAGCGCGCGTGAACACGAGCGCGGCCTGTGGGCCGCCGGCCTCGGTGACGCGGAAGTCGGCGCCGGCATCGGCCACGCGCTTCAGGCGCGAATAGACGCGCTCGGCGAGCGACGCGGCCGCGAGCTGCTTGCGCACCTCGCCCACCAGCGCCTGGTCCTGCGGCAGCACCATCTCCAGCGGGAGCTCGTCGAGCGCGGCGTCGAGGTGCGACGCCAGCGCCGTGCGCTGCAGCTGCGTGACGTCGCGCGGCAGCGTGCGATCCCAGTCGGCGCCGATCCAGTTGCGCACGTCGGCGGCCTTCAGGTGCGCCGGGTCGTACAGCATCACGTAGGTCTTCAGGGCCTCGTAGCGCACCTCGGGCGAATCGGCCTCGCGGATCTGCTGCTCCAGGCGCAGCGCCACGCGCGGCATGAACACGTCGCGCAGCAGGTTCAGGTAGGCGCGGCTGGCCTGCGTGCCCAGCTTGCCGCTCTGGCTCAGGCCGAAGGCGCGCGACAGCGGCACGCCGATGTCGCGCTCGGCGTAGCCGGTGGGCAGGTTGCGCGCGGCGTCCAGCACCGGCAGCATCGCCACCACGTCGCCGGTGGGCAGCGGCGGCACCGCCGCGACCTGCTTCTGCACCTCCGCCGTGGCGTCGGCCACCTCTTGGATCAGCGCCTGGTTGCGCACGAAGCTGATCGTCCAGCCGACGATCAGCAGCAGCGACAGCAGCGCGAGCAGCGAGTAGGCCGCCAGCGCGATGCGGCCGCGGCGCTTCTCGATGACGGCGCTGCGCCCGCTGATGTCGGACTCGGCGAAGACGACGCCGCGCAGCAGGTGCGTGAGGAAGTAGCTGCGGCCCGACGAGGCGGCCGGCGGCAGCACCTGGCGCTCGAGGCCGTAGGCACGCGAGATGTTGCCCAGCACGCGATCAAACGGGCTGCCCTCCTGGGTGCCGCTGGTGAAGTAGACACCGCGCACCATCGGCTCCTCGCCGAAGGCCGAGCTGAGGAAGGCCTCGTCGAGGAACGACTTGAGCATCTCGCGCAACGCCGCGAACTGCTGCGGGAACGCGAACAGCGTGGCCCGGCGCTGCGGGTCGCGCTCTTCTTCCATACGCGTGGTCAGGCGCGAGTTCAGGCGCGCGACCAGCGCGTCGAACTCGGTGGCGAAGGTGGCGCCCAGGCCGGCGCCGGCGGGCATGGGGAAGTCGAACGTGGTGCCCCACACCTGCGCGCGCGCCTCGCGCCCGAGGTCGCCGAAGAACTCGGAGAAGCCGGCCAGCAGGTCGGTCTTGGTGACGATCACGTAGACCGGGAAGCGCACGCCCAGCGTGCTGTAGAGCTCCTGCACGCGGGCCCGGATCGAGCGCGCGTACTCGTCGCGCTGCGCGGCCGACCAGGTGAACAGGTCGGACAGGCTCACCGTGACGATGGCGCCGTTGAGCGGCTGCGCCGGCCGGAACTTCTTCAGCAGCGTGAGGAAGCCCGTCCACGCGGCGGCGTCGACCTCGCGGTTGCTGCTCTGGGTGGTGTAGCGGCCGGCGGTATCGAGCAGCACGGCCTCGTCGGTGAACCACCAGTCGCAGTTGCGCGTGCCGCCGATGCCCTTGACGGCATCCTTGCCCATCTTGCCCTCGAGCGGAAAGCGCAGGCCCGAGTTCATCAGCGCCGTGGTCTTGCCGGAGCCGGGCGCGCCGATGAACATGTACCAGGGCAGCTGGTAGAGGTAGTTGCGGCCGCTGCCGGACTTGTCGTCGAAGCGCGCCTTGCGCAGCGTGCCCATCGCGTCGTCGAAGCGCTTCTTGAGCTCGGCCACCTCGCGCTGCGACATCGCGCTGTTGCTGGAGGCGCCCTCGCCCATCGCCGACAGCATCGCCTTGTTGGCGCGCCAGGCGCGGTACTGCTTGACGCCCTCGACGATCGCGAAGAGCAGGACGATGAGCAGGATCAGGCCGATTCGCGCGCCGGCCGACCCGAGCGGACGATGGTCATAGAACGCGATGGCGTCGCCGACGAACCAGATCAGCAGCGCCACGACCAGCAGGCCGATGAACGCGAGCACCCACCGATTGGCGAAGAAACGCTTGAGCTTTGCCCACATGTTTTTTGCTATCCCAGTCTCACGCGCCAGTGCGCAGGGTGATCTCGACGCGGCGGTTGCGAGCCCGGCCTTCCGGCGTGGTGTTGGGCGCCAGTGGCTTGCTGTCGGCCAGGCCCTCGGCCCTGATGGCGTGGTTCTGCACCGTCTGCTCCAGCAGCGCGGCGACGCCGCGTGCGCGCTCGAGCGAGAGCTCGTAGTTCGACGGGAAGCGCAGCGATCGCCGGGTGGGCTGGTTGTCGGTGTGGCCGCTCACCAGGACGACGCCCGGCACCTGGTTGATGGCCTGCGCGATGCGCTGGATGACCGGCACCAGGTCGGGCTTGATCTCGGCGCTGCCCGGGTCGTAGAACTTGTCGCCGTGGATGATCACGTGGCTGGACGTGGCGTCCTCGTCGACCTCCAGCTGGTCGGCCAGGATCTCGGCGGCCAGCAGCGGCTTCAGCCGCGGCGCGGCCGGCGGGGGCGGGGGCGGCGGCGCGCGCTTGAGGTCGCCCACGTCGACGCGGATCGCGGCCAGCGAGTTGAAGACCGGGTCGGACTTGGCCGCCAGCACCAGCGCGAACACGAGGTACAGCACGAACAGCAGCAGGGCCACGGCGGCCAGCACCAGCCACACGGACAGGCGGCGCACCAGCGGCTTGGCCACCCGCTGCACGCCCTTCCACTTGCCGGACAGGTCGCGCTCGTACTCGCCGCGCTCGCGCCGGATCACGCCGTGCAGGCGGTCGCGCACGACGTCGAGCTGCTGGCGGCCGTTCTCGATGACGCTGTAGCGCCCTTCGAAGCCGAGCGCGATGCACACGTACATCAGCTCCAGCAGGTCGATGTTGCGGCGCGGATCCTCCATCGCCTTCTCGAGCAGCTGGAAGAACTTCTCGCCGCCGAAGCCTTCGCGGTGCAGCGTCACCAGCAGGCTCTGCTGCACCCATTCCGGGCTGGCGCCCCAGGGCATGTTGGCCACGGCCTCGTCGATGACGGTGCACAGCGCGTAGCGGCTGATCAGCACGTGTTCGGGGGTCGCGCCGGCGGCGCGCGCGCGGGTTTCGAACTCGGTGATGGCGCGCAGCAGGTAGTCGCGCAGGCCGGCCGGGTCGGCATGGTGCAGCGAACGCCGGATGGTGGGCACCGTGTTGAGCAGTACCGAGGCATTGGCCACGAGCGGGTTCAGGCCCACCGGGCCGCTGGCCTCCTCCACGTCGGACAGCACCGCCGACGCGTCCAGCGTCATCGCCTGGCCGGCGACCGGGGCCTGCGGCGCCGCCGCGCGGCGACCGCCCGGCTTCGGGATCATGATCGTGGATTCCGAATCGTCGGGCGGCGGGGCGCCGGGGAAGTTGGGGTCGCTCATGATGCTTTAGGGCTTCAAGGCCCAGAGTTCCAGCTGCAGGCCAGGGAAGTCGCCGGCGATGTGCAGCGCGATGACCTTGGTCACGTCGAGCTGCTTCCACAGGTCGCCGCTGCGATCGAGCTGGAAGTAGGTGAAGCCGGCGTAGTACGGCATGCGCGGCGGCGCCATCGGCAGCGGCTCGACGGCGATGGCGGGCAGGTGCAGGCGCACCAGGTCGCGGATCTTGTCGGGCGGCCCGATCTTGACCTGCGACGGGAACCGGCTGCGCACGAATTCGCCCGGCTTGTCGGCGTTGACGGCCAGCACGAACTGCGCGTTTCGCAGCAGGTCGGCGTCGGGCACCATGCCCGTGTACAGGCCCGCGGCGCGTTCCTGCAGCGGGATCGGCACCGCGTTGGGGTTGATCACCTCGGTCAGGAGCTCGCGGATGTCGAACATCAGCGGCTCGAAGGTGTTCTTCAGGTCGTCGTGGCGATAGACGGGCTGCACGCGGGCGCGGCGCTTGCGGCGGTCGCTGAAGGTGGCGAACTCGCCGGCGGCCTGCACCAGCACGCTGTACAGCGCCTCGGGATGCAGCGTCTCGCGCTCGCCCAGGTGGGTCAGCCACGGGTCGTAGCGGTTGGCCACCTGCAGCATCATGAAATCGCCGATCTCGCCCACGCCCTTCTGCTGCGACTGGTTCAGCCGCGCGGCCAGGGTATCGGCGCGATGGCGCACCAGGTTGCGCGCCTCGGTGAGGAAATCCTGCAGGCGCGCGGAGCCGCGGCACTCGAGCGCTGGCGCGATGAAGCTCTCGTCGAGCACCAGCTGGCCCGTGCTGCGACGCTCGATGATGCGCGCCACCGCGATGCTGCAGAAGCCGGAGCGCGGATCCTCGTCCAGCATCAGGCGCAGATTGATCTGCCCCAGCTTCATGTCGGCCGCCTCGCCGACGCCCAGCACGTTGTCGGCGACGCGCTGGTCGTTGCCCACGTAGCGCGCCAGCGCGGTGGCGGGGCCGCCGTCGACCGCGAATTCCGGCATGCCCGCGCGCACCAGCGGCAGCGCCAGGTGCACGAAGCTCTCCTTGACCTCGGTGCCGACCTCGAGCGCAAGCGGCGCCGCATATTCCTCGGGGATCGAGAACGGCGTGCCGTCAGGCATCACGCCGCGCGCCGACTTGAGCGACAGGCGCCCGATCTTGAGCGCCTCCTCGTCGATGCGCAGCGAGCTCAGGCCCCAGCCCGGAGAGAACACGCCGGCGGCGCGGGACTCCACGAGCATCTCGACCGAGCGTTCGAGTTGCTGGAAATGCTGCGGCCGCAGGAACAATCCCTCCGACCAGATGACGCGCTTTCGGCTCATGCTCTTCTTGTCGTGAGAACCGGCGCTTGGCGAGGCGCGCGCGTTCATGTTGACGACCTGCAAGGTTGCGGGGCCGCAGCAAATGTACACGTATTCAGGAGGCTCGCCGAGCGTACGAAACCCGGGCATTCCCCTCGTGGACGACACCCGCAGGATTGACATTTCCCCCACCTGCGCCGCCTCGCGCCCGCTCGCGAAACGCTCGGGCTGCCAGGAGGCCGCCTTCACCAGCGACAAGGGCGGACAGGGCTTCGCCTGCTTCGTGCACCACGCCCCGTTCGTCACCGGCACCCGGGCGCTGAAGGACTGCAGGCTGCACATCGCCGGCAGCGGCGAACGCACCGACTTCGACTTCGCCGTCAGCGGCCTGGCCAAGGGCCGGCTGAGCCTCTCGGACGGCAGCGCACTGGGGCTGCGCAAGGCTCCCAGGCCCGCTCACGCGCGCCAGCTGCCCCTCAGGCTCGCGCCGCCCAGGGCGATCGAGTGCCAGCCGGACACGCGCGCGCTGGGCACGCGGCGGTCGCTCTGCAGCGTGATCAGCCCCGCGGCCTGCAGCACGCTGGCCTCGCGCTCGCCCAGGTAGGCCTCGGCCACGGCCTGCAGCCGCGGCTCGTCGCCGCTGCGGTCGATGAAGGCCGGCAGGTCGGCCAGTTGCACCAGCGTCTCGACGCCGCCCTGGCCGTGGCCCTGCGCCAGCAGCAGCGCGGCGTCGAGTGCGGCGCTGCGCCACACCAGGTGGTCGTGCGGCGCGCCGGCCGACGCGTCGGCCAGCTCGTCGAACGGGAACGCCGCCACCGGATCGTTGCGTGGGCCGTAGGGCAGGCGCGCCAGCAGCCGCGGGAAAGTGAGACCCACGTGGGGCGCGAGCGCGCTCTCGCGCAGCGCGCGCCACACGCGCGACTCGTTGGACGCCAGCACCTGCGCATCGTCGCTCGCGGCAACCGCGGCGAGTGCCGGCGCGGCCCCGGCGACCAGCACGCCGCCTTGCGCGACCGCGGCGGCGGCCAGGCCGCCCAGCAGCGACAGCTCGGGCAGGCTGGGGCCGAACTCCTCCAGGCTCACGACGAGGTCGCAGCCGCGGCCGTCGCCCCGGAGCACCGGCGTGATGGCCGCGCGCGCGGGGTCGCCTGCGGCGGCGCCGAGGTCGGCCAGCAGTTCGTCGGCGCGGCAATCGAGCAGTTCCAGGCGCACGTCGCCGTCGGCCATGTCGAGTTCGCGCACGAAGCGATCGACCGCCCGCCACGCGCATTCGAGGTGCCGCCAGGCCGGGTCGCGCAGCACGTGGCGCAGCAGGGCCGCGGCCGTGTCATCGGAGCCGTGTGCCGGTGCGGCTGGCGCGACCCGCGCCGACGGCTGCGTGCCCACCAGCTGGCGGATGAAGCGGTCGATGGCAGCATCGGGCCCGGGCGATGGCGGCGCGGACGCAGCCAGCGCGGGCGCGCCGGCGGGCAGGCTGCCTCCGAGGAGTCGCTGCATCAGCGCCGCCGCGTCTTCTTCGCGCGGCGCGTCCACGGGCGCGCTCGCGCTGGCAAGCGCCTGCGCGGGCAGGCGCGCGAGCACCGCGTCGGCGGAGAACTCTTCCATCGTCTCCAGCTCGATGCGCAGCGCCACGCCCAGCTTGTCCTGCAGCCCGGCGATCTCGGCCCGCGGTGCCAGGCGCGCGAACACGGCCTCGAAGTTGTCGATGTCCACGCGCACCGCGTGCCGCTGCGCCAGCGCGACGCGCTCGGCGCGCGGACGGCCGGAGAAATCGCCCAGCACCACGACGCGGAACGGCGCGATGCCGTCGCCATCGTCAGCAAGCTGGCGGCGCGGTGACGGCACGTGGCCGACGTCGAGTTCGATCGATGACGGCATGGCGTTCCCTTCAGCCCAGGCTCTGCGCCACGAGCTTGCCGTCGGCGAGGGACCACGCATGGGCGCGGGCGGGTTCCTCGGCTTCGGCGATGTAGAAATCCACGGGCCCGAAGAACTCGGCCAGTTGCGGCGCCGCGCAGGTGGGCAGGTAGTTGCGCATCACGCGCGGGTCGTAGAAGCGGAAGTACAGCGATTCCAGGTTCGGGCCGTAGACGTGCACCTGCTGGCGCACGTGGCGCCACAGGGCCGGCAGGGCCAGCCGGCTGGTGAGGAACACGCCCCAATTCTGGCCCCAGCCCTCGGCCAGCAGCCGGCGCGTGAAGGCCGAGCTGGGCTCGAGCTCGACGAGGTAGGGCGCCACCACCGCCATGTCCGGCTCGAGCTGGCCCGTGAACAGGCAGCGCCACGGCGGCGCTCCGGCGGCATGCAGCGCACCGAGCAGCGTCTGGTTCTGGGCGCCGTCGAGGATCACGTAGGCCGGCATGTCGCCGGCCTCTTGCCAAAGGCGGGTCTGGACGACCGGAGGCATCGGGAGGGAGCGTTCGGACATGGGTTCCTGTTCAGGGAATCGCGTGCGTCATCTGGCCTTCGACGACGATGGTGATGACGCCCGCCCATTGGCACATCAGCTGCGAGCTGATGTTGAGAGCGGGCGGCCCCGCCAGCGGGATCGTGGGCGAGCCCGGCGCCCAGGGCGCGGGAATCATCGGCACGCAGGGCATGGGCGTGAGCACGCCGAGCGCCGCCGCCGTGGCCGCGGCCACCGTCGGATTGGCCACCGACATGCAGGACCCGAAGGGCATGATGTTGACGAACGGGATGTTGTCCATGATGTTGGCCGCGGGCTGGCCGTCGGTCAGCACCATGTTCTTGGGCAGCACCATCAGCGTGCCGGGCGCCATGCCGAACGTGCAGGCCAGCGAGGCGCCGTTGCAGACGTGGTTGGGCATCTTGATCTCCTGGCGAGGTCAGCCCGGGCAGTTCGACGACACGAACGGCGCACCGGTGGCCGCGGCCACCACGAAGCTGCTGGCCTTCGGCGAGAACGCGGTGGGCGCCGTGGGCGCCACCGGATCCGCGGGCTTGCTGCCGCCCTCGCTGGTCATGGCGTCCTTGTACTTCTTGGCCGCCTGCGGGCTGATCGCGCTGCCCGAGCCTTTGCTGCCGCCGGTGTTGACGTTGACCAGCGTGCCCTTGATGTCGATGCCGGCCGGCCCCAGCGAGATGAAGTTGCCCCCGCACACGAGCGAGATCATCGTCGGCGACTCGAGCACGATCTTGGACGAGGCCTTCAGGTGCACTTCATCGCCGCCGTCGACGAGGAACGCCTTGCCGCTCTTGAGGTGCACGTCGGCCGTGACGTCCATCGACCACTTGCCCTTGAGCGCCTCGTTGTGGTCGCCGGTGGTCTGGATGTGGCGGTCGGCGTCGTAGGCCTCGTAGGAATCGCTCTTGACGTAGACGTGGCTCTCGTTGCCGATCCACGTCTTGTCGTCGTTGAGCACGCGCTTGTCGCAGTCGTTCTGCGCCTGCAGGTAGATCTGCTCGGCGCCATCGGTGTCGTCGAAGCGCAGTTCGTTCCACTTGCCGGCCACGCTGTTGCCGCTGGAGTCGATGCTCAGCGTCTTGAAGCCGGTGTAGGCGGCGCCGGCCGGCAGCTTGAACGGGGGCATGCTCTCGGCGTTGTGCACGCGGCCGATGACCACCGGTCGGTCCGGGTCGCCCTCGAGGAACTGCACCAGCACCTCCTCGCCGATGCGCGGCATGTTCTGGAAGCCGTAGCCCTTGCCGGCCCAGGGTGTCGAGACGCGCGCCCAGCACGAGGACTTGCCGTAGCGATCCCAGAAGAACTGCACCTTCACGCGGCCCATGTTGGCGCCGATCGGATCGCTGCCGCCGGAGGTGTCGGTGTCGGTGCGGAAATCGGCCACCACCAGCGCGGTCTGCGTGCCGGCGACGATGGGCCGCGGTGACACCCGTGCGGGCCGGAACTGTACCGACGACGGGATGGCCTCGAACGTGCACTGGAAGCCGGCGCCCGCCCCGCCGCCGCCCTGGGCGAGGTTGTTGGTGGCCTCGAACGAGTGTCCGATCACGAGGTATTCGCGGTTCAGCGCCGCACTCGGGTGATTGGCGACCGTGATCCTGAAACCGACCTGGATCCGGCGCTCGGTGCCCGTGCCGTGGGCGATGGCGTAGCGGCAGGCCAGTTCGTCGGCGCGGATCTTGGCGTAGGTCGACGCGAACGACGAGGTCGTGCTGTCGGCCGGAAAGTCGAAGATCTCGAAGCCGGCATTGTCATGCGACTTCGGCTGGGAAGTCACCGCCGCGATCTGCGTGTTGGGCGTGACGTAGTTGTAGTCGCCCGTGGAATACGCGCCCGGCTGTACCTCCGAGACGAACTGCAAGCTGTCCACCGACACGTCCGTCAGCGTCGAGGCCGTGAAGGACAGCGTGGACAGCAGTGGGTTGGTCGTGTGCTTGCTGGCATCGTCGATCAGCGTCATCGAGTGCCCGCCATCCTTGTGCGTGAAGTAGTAGTAGACGCCGGCGTGCTCCATCATCCGGCTCAGGAAGTTGAAGTCGGTCTCGCGGTACTGGACGACGTAGTCGCGCTGCTCGGTGGCGCCCACCTGGGCGTCGAGTTGCATCAGGTTGCCCTTGGACAGCTCGGCCGACAACAGCGCGCTGATCGTCTGGCTGGTGAATATCTGGCTGTTGGACGCGCGCGTCCGCATCCACAGGCCCGGGCTGATCGTTGCGAGATACACGTACCCGGTATTGCCCTTGAACGCCGGCGTGGACGTCTGCCCCTGCACCGTGAAGCGCGTGATGTAGCCGTTGAAGTAGCGCGACGTGCCGTCGGGCAGTTCGAGCGCCACGGTCGCATTGGTGCCCAGCAGCTTCTCGGCGGTGATGTCGCCCTGCTCGGACAACAGTTCGACGTTGTATTCGAACATCCGGCCGAGCTCTTCGCGTCCGCTGAAGGTCTGGACGGTGAAGATGCCCGCCCCCAGGTCGGTGGCGATCTCGAGCATGCGGGTCATGATGGGCGCCTAGGTCTTGGGTTGCTGGGGGTCACTTCACGCCGGGGATCGCGAAGATCTTCTCGGCGTCGTTGTCGTAGTTGTCGTCGATCACGAGCAGCGGCGTCTTGGGCTTGGGCGCATCGCCGAACTCGACGAGATCCGAGCCGAAGCGGCCGACCAGGTTGTCGTCGTCCTTGCACGGCATGTTGGCAATGATGTGGACCTTCTTGAGCACGGTCAGCGCCGCCTCGACCGGGCAGTCTCCGCCTACGCAGGCACTCATGAGGTAGCGCACGTCGCCGTGGTCGAACCACACTTCGTCGACGTTCGCCCCCGGCGCCAGCGTGATCATGTTGGTGTGGAAGCGATGGGGGCTCGCCAAGGTCGCGACGAACTCATTCTCCACCTTGCCCGGCGCGCCGAAACGGTAGGAGAGCGTCTGCGGCACCCCCTTGGCCGGAGCACCGCAGAGAGACACCGTCTTCTTGCCCGTGGAACAGGAAAACAGCGGCTGCTCGTCCGCCCGGCAATGGGTCACCGCACCAGCCAGCGCCGGCAAGGCCGCGCTGGCGCCCAGGGCCGCCACCAGGGCGCAGCGCGCGAATCGCCCGCGGTCACTTGTTGCTGTTGAAGACATCGTAGGCTTTCGTGAAGTTTTCCTTGCGCTTCTCGCGCGACGGCGTCTTCTTGTTGATGACATCGGTGATGGTGTCCACCACCTCGGGCGTCGCGCCCTTGTCGGCACGCGTGGCGAGGTGCTTCATCACCCAGAACGCGATGGCAGAGCGCACGTCGTAAGGGAACGTCATGGCCTTGTCCGGGTCGGCCTCGAAGTCGACCGGTGGCGCGAACAGCAGCTTGTACTGGTTGGTGATCGAGCGGTAGTTGTCGCGGCCGGTGACCTGGATCAGCCCGCGGCCGCGGTAGAGATAGCCGTCGCCGTCCTTCGTGTTGCCCAGGTCCTTGCGGCCGCCGTAGATCTTGTTGGCGATGGTGGAGGCGCCGGCGGCGTGGTGGACCACCTTGTCGGCACTGTCCTTGATGTAGCCATCGACGTCGGCTTCGGCGGGGTGGTTCTGGTAGTAGCTGAACTGCTTGAGCGCATCGTGGCTGTAGACGAACTTCTCGGTGCCGGCGTCGAGCGATGCGCCGCCTTCGGCGAGGATCTGGCCGAAGAAGTGCGCACGCCGCAACGGCGTGTCGAGTTCGAACTTCTTCGGATCGACGTTGATCTCGGCCGCGATCTGCACAAGCATGTCGTCCTTGGCCCGCTTGAAGAGCTTCTTGAGCTGATCCTTGGTCAACTGCCCCGGCAGCGTCGGCGCGGACGCCGCACTGCCTGTGGCGACCTTCTGGCCGTCGGGCGTCTTGGCGGGCGTGCCGGGCACGGTCACGCGATGGACCGCGTCGACGAGTTCGTGCAGCGTGTGGTCCGCCCAGTCCCACAGGCCGGTGACATTGGGCAACCAGCCAAGAAGCGTGGTGAGCGTCGTGTCGCCCTGGTCGTGGATGCCGGTGGTGCCCGGCGTCTTGGGCGGCACCAGCGGCTTGACTGGCGGCACGGGCCGATGCGGCGCGTGCCGGTGGTGGGGTTGATGGCCGACCGGGCCGTGCTTGGTCGAATTAGCCATGCGATTGCCCGGCACGCCGAAGGGCCGCGGGCCTCCACGCCGACATGCGCAATGCCGCCGACAAGACGTCACCGCGGCACACGGAGACGGACCGGTGGGAGCATGGGAGAGTCATCGTCTTGCGAAACCAAAATTCGGGCCGCTGGGCACACAACCTGACCCACCTGCTGCAATGGGGATCGAGGCGCCGGAAGACATTCCGACTGGTGTGCGCGACACGCGAAGACTGCCGTGGATACCATGCGCAACGACGACAGGCCCCTGCCTGACCGCCGTCCGCGACGACGAGGCACTGTACCGCAGGCAGCGCGGGAAAGGGGCGCGGACATACCCCCCTATCAGGGGACGCCGCCGCCGCCGGCGGCATTCTGGTCATGAAGTCACCGCAAGGCCGGGCACGCACCAGGCTCGCCGTCCGAACGCGTTGCAGTGGCCGTCCGCGAGCCTGCAGGCCGCCGCCGCCGCCGCGAGGCGACGCATGGGAGTCGTGTCGCACGAAGTCGGCGTCAACCGCCCTGCAGCCGCCGCACCAGGCGCGCCGCCCAGCCGGGCGACTGCGGCGTGCCCACCTGGACGAGCAGCGCCGAGACGTTGTCGCGGCCACCCGCCTCGTTGGCGGCGTCGACCAGTGACGAGGCCGTCTCGTTGAGCGGCTTGCCGGCGACGAAATGCGCGGTGATGGCGGCGTCATCGAGCATGTCGGTGAGGCCGTCCGAGCACAGCAGGAAGATGTCGCCCACCTGCGCGTCGTGGTCGTGCACCTCGAGGTCGATCTCGTCCTCGATGCCCAGCGCGCGCGTGACGATGTTGCGGTAGCGCGTGTCGAGGACGGCGTCCACCGGGAGCGCGCCCATCGCGATCTGCTCGTCCACCCAGCAGTGGTCGCGCGTGATCTGCTCCAGCGTGCCGGCCCGGTAGCGGTAGCAGCGCGAGTCGCCCAGGTGCGCGACGGTCACGCGGTCGTGCATCAGCACCGCGACGACCAGCGTCGAGCCCATGCCCTCGTAGTCGGGCTCGCGGCGCGCCGCGGCGATGATGCCCGAGTTGGCGCGCGCCGCGGCGAAGCGCATGTCTTCGTGCAGGCCGGTGCGATCCGGCGACACGGGCTCGGCGTGCAGGTGCGGCAACGCGGAGGCGAGCTCGTCGAAGATCTCGTCGACGGCCATGCGGCTGGCCACCTCGCCGGCCGCATAGCCGCCCATGCCGTCGGCCAGGATCGCGAGGCCGAGGTTCGCGTCGAAGCGGACCGCGTCCTCGTTGGCGGACCGCACGCGGCCGGGATCGGTGCGCGAGGCGATCTCGCAGTGGGGTGCCGTGGTGCTCAAGGTAGGCATCAGGTTCTCAACGCCGCCAGACAGGGTCGAAACTGGCCCCTTGCTGCACGGCGCGCTCCTTGAAGAAGACAGCGACGCGATAGTCGCGGGCGACGCCGGGGGCGCCGTCGGCATAGAGTTCCATCAGGCGCTGCGACGACGGCGCGTGGCCGCGCTGGCTGGCCTCGCGGTACAGGGCGATCGCCGAGGCCACCTGCAATTGCAGCTCGAGGTCGCGCGCGCGCGCATACAGCTCGTCGACGGGCATGTGCGACTCTTGCGTGCGCGACATCGGCGTGCGCGCGGGCCCGGTGACCGTGGCCGCGCTGGTATGGACGGTCTCGGGCAGCGGCGTGGCGGTTCCCGCCGCGACGGCGGCGCGCGCACGCCTTTCGCGCTGCTCGCGCAGGGTGCGCTCCAGCGACGCGATGACGTCGTCGGAGGCCGGGTCGGGCTGGCGTTGCAGCGCATCGAGATCGGCCGCCAGGGCCTTCGGATCGCTGGCCGGCGCGTCCGCGCGCGGCGGCGCCGGGTTGGCCGCGCATCCGGCCAGCGCCAGCAACGCGGCCAGCGGCACGCCACCGCGTGCATGAAGCCAGCCGGGAACAAGTGCGGATCGCGAACTGATCGTCATGAGTCACCTGCTGCGTTCGAAGGCGACGACGACGGGGGTCGCCGGAGGCAACTGCACGCGGGGCGTCGTCGCCGCACGTCGTCCATCGTCCGGCGAAGCCCGTCGCATCGCCGGCCTGCTCATTTCTTGCGCCGCAACTTCTTGCCCTGCTCCGCGTAGGCGCGTGCGAATTCCTGGTTGAGCAGGCGATCGAAGTGATCCTCGGCCTCCTTCTCGAGCTCGCCATGCATCGCGAGGAAGCTCTCCCACAGCTTGGCCCGGTGCAGTGCCGGCATCACGCTGTCGAGGGCACCCGACTTCTTGATGCGTTTCTCGACGTTCTCCGGCGCGAACATCTGCAGCGCCGCCAGCAGCGCGGCACGCGTGCCGGCCATCACGGCCATCTCGTGGGCGCAGACGTCGTTGACGGCGTCGCCGATGGCCTTGGCCGGCTGCAGGAACAGCTTGTTGCCGTGCTGGCGCACGTCGACCAGGTAGCGCAACGCATCGCGCGCCGAATCGGAGTGCTTGAGCGGATTGTTCTCGCGCGACGCGATCATCGTGCGATCCTCGATGCGCAGCTCGTTCTTCAGCTGCGCCCGCATCTCCAGCATCTGGTACAGGCCGTTGACGGTGAGGTTCAGCAGCTCGCCGACGATGCGGATCGTCTCCATCGGATGCGCGGTGTCGAGGTCGCCCGGGTCGAGTTCCAGCGCCTGCGCGAGCACCGCGAGGGCCTGGGCGCCGTCGACGCTCGCGCCCGCGACGGGCGCGGCCACCGGCGCGGGTGCGGGCTGCGCGGCGGCGCGCGGCGGCGCGACGACGTGCGTGCGCACCGGCGCCGCGGCGCCGCCCATCAGGTCGAGGTCGAGCGGGTCGATCGCGGGCGTCGGCGCGGAGACGACCGCGCGCACCGGCGCCGGCGCGGCGCGGGGCGGGCCGAAGTCCTTGTCGAGGGCCGAGAAGATGTCGTCGTCGAACGCCTCGGGCAGCGTGTTGTGGCCCTGCGCGGGCATCGCCACGTTGACGTCCTGCTGGCGATACAGCCCTTGTGCCTGGTCGCTCATGGGCGCGGCCGCGGGCTTGCCCAGGAGGCCGTTGTCCAGGCCCAGGAACGCATCGAGGGCGCTGGCGCCGTTGTCGTCGCGGCCGAACGCCGGAGCGCGGCTGGACGGCGTGTCCGCCGGACGGTTGCGCGACGTCGAAGGCGTCGCATCCAGCATCTGGCCCAGCGCGGTGGCGCTCGGGTCGGTCTCGATCTGGTGGGCCAGCGGCGCGACGGGGGCCGCGCGGCGCACGGGCGGGGTGACGGGCTGGGCCCAGTTGGGCGAGGTGTCGAACTGCGAATCGCGCCCGTTGCCGGCGGCCGGCGCGGGTGCCAGCGAGGCCATCATGTCGAGGCTGTCTGCGCGGCTGCTGGTGGCGTAGCCGAACGCGGCCAGCGGATCCTTGGCGCCCGTGGCCTGCAGAAGCTCGGCGATGAGCAGGTAGTCGCCGAGCTGGATCTTGTCGCCGTGCGAGAGCTCGACCGCAGCGCCCGGCGGCACCGCGTTGTCGTTGACGCTGCAGCCGTTGACCTTGGAGATGACCTTCAGCGAGTACTTGCCGTCGCGGCAGCGGATCTCGAGGTGCTCGCGCGAGATGTAGCGGTCGGGACTGGGCAGCGGCAGCGCGCAGGTATTGCTGCGACCGATGCGACCGCCGTTCGCGCCGAAGCGCGCGTTGATCGCGTGCGGCTGGTCGGGTGGTGGGCAACGCAGGGCGCGGACGACGAGTTCCATGGCAGTTCGATAAAGGGACGATTCGATTATCGCCGTCTGGATCCTTCGCGCACGCGCAGCACCCGAAATGGGGGGTGCCTGCCATCCTTGCGCAGCCCGAGCGCGACGATGCCAGGGTTATCCCGGAAATGCCGGTCGCGGCCGTGCGCGAATGCGCAGATCGCTAGTGCAGTGTTCGGTGCCAAGCGGTGCTTATGCGCTGCGCCTTTGGCCTCGTGGCTAGGCGAAAACCGCAGCCATGCCGGGTGGCATGGCGAGGATTTTCAACGACGCCACGGGGACAAAGGCGCAGCGCACAAGTGCCGATTCGCGCCGAACACTGCACTAGTCAACACCCTTGCACTTGTTGGCTTCCTTCAGGAAGTCCTTGCCTTCCGCGGCGGTCGGCTTGCGGTAGATGGCGCACAGGCGCGTGCGTGCGCCTGCCGCGCCCATGGCGTCGGCGCGCTCCATCAGGCGGATGCCTTCGGGCACGCGGCCGGCGAGGTAGGCCTCGTAGCCCTTGCGGAAGGTGTCGGCGGCCTCCGCCTTGGCATCGGGCACCTTGACGACGTCGGGCTTCGTCGTGTTCTTGGCCAGCAAGGCGTCGGCGTCCGCCTTGGCCTTCGCGTCGGCCTTCGCCTTCGCGTCGGCGGCGTCCTGTTGCGCCTTGGCGTCCAGATCCGCCTTGGCGGCATCGACATCGGCCTTCAGCCTGGCGTCGGCATCGGCCTTCGCCTTGGCCCGGGCTTCCAGGTCGGACCTGGCCTTGGCGTCGGCGTCGGCCTTGCGCTGCTTCGCGGCGGCGTCGTCGGCCGGATTGGCCTTCGCGGAGTTGTCGGCTGGCGCCGCCGGCGTGGCGGCGGGCGCCGGCGCCGGTGCGGGCGTCGGGGCGGCCTCGACGGCCGGCGGCGGATTCGACGGCGACGGCGACGGCGCGGGGGCCGGGGCGGGCGCCGGAACCGGGGCGGCGATCGTCGGCGGGGTCTCGCCTGTCGGGGCGGTTGCGGGACGCAGCGCGAACCAGGCGCCGGCGGCGATCGCGACGACCGCCACGCCGGCGATCGGCACCAGCATGCTCTTCTTCTTGCCATCGGCAGGCGCCGGCGCCGGCGTGATCGGCTTGTCCTTGGCCGGGCGCAGCATCGTCGTCTCGGCATCGTCGTCGCGCAGGACCGACGCCTTGCCCACCATCGTGGCGTCCGGGTCGGCGTGCACCGACGCGGCCGCCGCCGCGGCGTCGCGCGCGCGCTTCGCGTCGAGCTCGGCCTTGCGCGAGGCCTCCTCGTCGGCCTTGCGCCTGGCCTCGAACGCGGCCTTTTCGCGGGCGGCAGCCTCGGCCTGCGCCTTGGCCTGCGCGTCCGCCTGGCGCCTGGCCTCGGCCTCCGCCTTCTTGCGCGCCTCGTCGTCGGCCTTGCGCCGGGCGGCGTCGGCCGCCTTCTGCTTCGCCTGCTCGTCGGCCAGCCGCCTGGCTTCGGCCTGGGCCTCGCGCTTCGCATCCGCCTCGGCCTTCTTGCGCGCCTCGTCCTCGGCCTTGCGGCGTGCCGCGTCCGCGGCCTGCTCGGCCTTCGCCTGGGCCAGCCGCGCGGCCTCCTCGTCGGCCAGGCGCTTTCGCTCGGCCGCCGCGACGCGGTCGGCCTCCTGCTTCGCCGCCTCGGCGGCCAGGCGCTCGGCATCGGCGCGCGCCTTCTCCTCGGCCGCGCGCTGGCGTTGCGCGGCGGCCTCGGCGTCCGCCTGGGCCCTGGCGACGGCCTCGGCTTCCTGGCGCCGCTTTTCCTCGGCGACGCGCTTCGCCTCGACCTCGGCGGCCTGGCGCGCGGCCTCCGCGGCGAGGCGCTTGCTCTCGGCGGCGGCCTCTGCCTCCGCCTTCAGCCGGGCGGCCTCTTCGGCCTTCCGGCGCCGGGCCTCCGCCTCCGCGGCCTTGCGCGCCTCCTCCTCGGCGATGCGACGCGCCTCGGCCGCGGCGCGGGCACGCTCGCGCGCCGCGTCGGCCTCGGTGCGCAGGCGCGCGACATGGGCGGTCTGAGCCTTGAGCTGCGCCTCGATCACCGCCAGGCGCTCGGCCTGCGGCATGGGCAGCTTCAGGGGCTGGGCCTGCACCGTCGCGAAGCCCTTGCCCACCTGGTCGATGCTGGTGGCGAGCTTGTCCAGGCGCGCCTGGATGGGCGCGATCGGTGCCTCGCCGGCGGCCGCGTCCAGCGCCTTCAGCGCGAGCGATTCGACGCCCCAGGCGCCATCCTGCCCGGCCAGGCGCTTTTCCAGTACCTCGAGCTTCTGTTCGAAGCCGGACAGCGCCGCGCGGCCTTCGCGCTCGACGCGCTCGACCAGCGTCTCGAGTGCGGCGGCCGCGCCCGACAGCTCGCCCTGGCGCGACTCCAGCTGGGCCTGCGCCGCGGGCGACAGCGCATACGACGCGGCGACGAAGGCGCCGATGCCCTCGGCGCTCTCGCGCAACTTCGCGCCGGTGGCACGGGCGACCGCGGCCTGGCCCGGACCGTCGACCAGCAGCGTATTGCCGGCAAACAGCGCCTGGCCCGACTCGCGCAGCGGGCTCGCCTCGGCCAGCAACGCCTGCGACCCCTTGAGCCACTGCTCGGACTGCGCCTGGGCCTCGGCCTCGGCGACGCGCTGCTCGTCTTCTGCCTGCTGCAGCTCGACCTCGGCGCGCTTCAGGTCTTCCTCGTAGCGCCGCTTGGCTTCCTCGGCGCGACGCTTGGCCTCCTCGATCGCGGCGCCGCGGCCGCCGGCGGCGGAACGACCCGTGGGACCGGTGGCGCCGGTGGCCCCGGTACCGGTGCCCGCGCCGGTGGCCGTGCCCGTACCGGTGCCCGTATGCGTTCCGGTGGCGCCGGTGCCCGTGCGGTCGGCGGGCGGCGCGCCGTCCTGCAAGGCCTTGAGCGTGGCCGCCGACATGATCATCGTCGACTCGGACTCGTCCTCGGCATCGGCCAGGCCCACCGCGGCGCTGAGCTCGCGGCTGAACTCCGCGGCGCTGGCGAAGCGGTCGGCTGCCGCCTTCGCGAGGGCCCTCATCACGACGGCGTCGATCGCCTCGGGAATGGACGGGTTGTGCGTGGACGGCGGCTTGGGCGCCTCCATCAGCACCTTCTGCATCACCGCGACCATGCCGCCCGAGAACGGGCGCTCGCCCACCAGGAACTGGTAGAGGATGACGCCGGCCGCGTAGAGGTCGGAGCGCGCGTCGGCCGTCTCGCCGCGGATCTGCTCGGGCGACATGTAGCTGGGCGTGCCCAGCACCGTGCCGGCGTGCGTCTTCGACGTGGAGTCGATGCGCGCGATGCCGAAGTCGCCCAGCTTCACCGAGCCGTCGTCGGTGACGAAGATGTTGTCGGGCTTGACGTCGCGGTGGACGACGCCGCGGCTGTGCGAATAGCCGAGCGCGTCGAGCAGCTCGCCCATCAGGCGCACGATCTGCGACATCGAGAATGGGTGCTTGGCGGCGAAGAAGGACTTCAGCTCCTTGCCCTGCACGAACTCCATGACGATGAAGGACAGGCCCTTCTCTTCGCCGTAGTCGTAGATGCCGACGATGTTCTTGTGGTTGAGCCGGCCGGCCGCCTTGGCCTCGATCAGGAAGCGCCGCGAATGCTCCTCGGCCTCTTCCGCGTCGAGCTCGTCCTTCTTGATCGTCTTGATGGCCACGACCCGGTCGATGATCGGATCGAATCCTTCATAGACGATGCCCATCGCACCCTTGCCGATCGCTCGGCGGATCTGATACTTCCCCAGTTGTTTGGGTACGTCGCTCAAAGGGCTTCAGGTCAACGACGATGCCCGGCCGAAACCGGGCATCCGAGGCAGGCGACGCAGGAAACAACGGCGCCTGCAGGTCAAACGAGGACGATCCGGACGGGGCGTCCACGCCCCGCCGGGATCACTTGGCCGCCTTGGCGCCCGCGGAGCAGGCCTTGTCGGCGGCGATGGCCGTGGGCGATGTTACCCGAGAGTCACACGGCGTCGCGCCCAGATCGCCCGCGATCTCGTCGATGCCGGGAGGCACGCGGCCGATGGTGGTGACGTAGCCCTTGCGGATCGCGAAGTCCAGGTTTTCCGTGCCGAACGCGGCGTCGGCGGCGTCCTGCGCGGCGGCGCTGAGGATGTTGGACACCACCGTGTCGGCGATCTCCGTCGTCTGGCCGAGCACGTTGACGCACGTCTGCGTGTCGCAGAAGTAGGTCTGCGCGCGCAGCGAGTCGGTCTGGTGCGGGTTGATCTGGTGGGTCTGCGCCTGCGAGCTGACCCGGAACCAGGCGCTCTGGCCCGCGTTGAAGTTGATGTACAGGCCGCTCTGGCCGGTGGCGCCCAGCAGGCCGATGATGGCCTGCGGGTCGACCTGCCCCGCCACCGTCGCCGCGCCCTTGCCGATGTTGCCGCCGCCCGCACCGGAGGTGTCCAGCGTGACGGTGGCGCCGGCGGCCACGTCGAGCGCGCCCTTCGTGAGCACGCCCTGGATCTGGCTGCCCTTCAGGCTGACGTTGCCCGAGGACGCGAGCGTGCCGCCCAGCAGGACGGAGCCGCCGGCCACCACGTTGGCCCCGTTCGCGCTGACGTAGCCCAGCGAGGTGTCGCCGGTGGAGGTCACGTCGAGCAGGCCGGTGATGGTCAGCGGAAGCGCGAGGGTGCCCGTGTCGAGCGTGACCGTGGCACCGGTCACCGTCAGTCCGCCGCCGAACGTGCCCTGGGCCTTGACGTCGCCCGTCGAGGTCAGCACCACGTCGCTGCCGGCCGTGAGCGTGGCATCGATGGCGGACGAGTCGGTCAGGTGGATCGTGTGGCCGGTGGCGGTGATCGCGCCCTGCAGGTTGTTGATGTTGTTGGTGCCCGGCGAGTCGAGCAGGATGTCGCCCGAGCCCGCGTTGAAGTTCGACAGGCCGGTGACCGACAGCGCGCCGGACTGCCCGACGCTGGTGCCCGTCACGGCCAGCGCGCCGTCGACGGTGGTGCCCGCGGCGCCGAAGTTCACCGCGCCGCCCGTGAGCGTCAGCGCGTTGGCGCTGCCGTCGACGGTCAGTCCACTGGCGGACGTGAGCGTGGCGCTGCCGTTGGCCGAGACATGGGCCGTCAGCGCCGACGCGTCGGCCAGCGTGATGGTGGCGCCCGTGGCCGTGACCGCGCCGGCGATCGCGTTGGACGCCGTGCCCAGCGTGACGTTGCCCGTGCCGGCGTTCAGCGTGCTGGCGCCGGTGACGGCCAGCGCGCCGGCCTGCGTGATGTCCCCGGCCGTGGAGGTGGCCGCCAGCGTGCCGCCGATGGCCGTGCCACCGGCCCCGAAGCTGACCGTCGCCCCGGTGGCCGCGACGTTGCCGGTGCTGCTGCCGTCGACCGCGAGGGCCGCGCCCGACGCGACGACCGCGCTGCCGACGTTGTTCAGGTGGGCCGTCAGTGCGCCCGCCTGCTCGATGTCGGCCGCCGCCGCCGCGACGGTGACGCCGCCGGCGAGCGTGTTGGTCTGGCGTGCCAGCGTCACGGACTGGCCGGCGGCCGAGATCGTCGTGGCGCCCGTGACGGCCAGGTCGCCGGACTGCGTGACCGCGCCGGTGCTGGTGGCGGTCAGCGCGCCTTGGACGGTGGTAACGCCCGGTCCGAAGGCGATGCCCGCGCCCGTGGCGTTGAACGCGCCGCTGGTGGAGCCGTCGACGCTCAGCAGGCCGCCCGCGGCGAGCGTGGCGCTGGCGGCGGTGACGTGGGCCGTCAGCGCGTTCGCGTCGGCCAGGCTCACCGCGCCGCCGGTGGCCGTGACGGCGCCGCCGAAGTCGTTGCTCGCGCTGGCGAGCGTGATCGCGTTGCCGCCGGCGTTGAGCGTGGTCGCGCCGGTGACCGTGACCGCGCCGGTCTGCGTGATCGTGCCCGTGCCGCTGGCCGACGCGAGGGTGCCGCCGATGGTGGTGGTGCCGAAGACCACGCCGTTGCCGTTGGCCGTGACGTTGCCGGTAGTGCTGCCGTCGACCGTGAGCACGCCGCCGGCGTTGAGCGTCTCGGTCGTCGCGTTGGCCAGGTGGATGGCCAGCGAGTTGGCCACGGTCAGGCTGACGACGCCGCCGGTGGTGGAGACCGCGCCGCCGAAGTCGTTGCCGCCGTTGGCCAGCGTGATGGTGCCGGCGCCCGCGTCGAGCGTGGTGGCGCCGCCCACGACCAGCGCGCCGCTCTGCGTGATGGTGCCCGTGCCGCTGTTGGCCACGAGCGCGCCCGTGACGTGCGTGGCGCCCGTTCCGAAGACCACGCCGACGCCGTTGGCCGTCAGGCCGCCGGTGCTGGTGCCGTCGACGGTGAGCAGGCCGGCCGCGGTCAGCGTGGTGTCGCCGGTGGTGGCCAGGTGGGCCGTCAGCGCGTTGGCGTCCGCCAGGTTGACCGCGCCGCCGTTGAGCGTCACGGCGCCGCCGAAGTCGTTGGCGGCTGTGGTGAGCGTGATCGCGCCGGTGCCCGCGTCCAGCGTGCTGGTGCCGGCGACCGACAGCGCGCCGGCCTGCGTGATCGTGCCGCTGCCCGACTGGGCCGTCAGCGCGCCGCCGACGCTGGTGGCGCCCGGGCCGAAGACCACGCCGTTGCCGGTGGCCTGCAGCGCGCCGGTGGTGCTGCCGTCGACGGTCAGCACGCCACCCGCGGCCAGCGTGGCGCTCGTCGCGGCGGCCACGTGGGCGTTGAGCGCGCTGACGTCGGCCAGGCTCACCGCGCCGCCCGCGCTGGCGGTGACGAGACCCGTGAAGTCGTTGTTCGGGTTGGCCAGCGTGACCGCGCCCGTGGTGGCCGTGAGCGTGCTCGGGCCGGTGACGGCGACGGTGCCCGCCTGCGTGACGTCGCCGCTGGCGGCCGTGGCGGCGAGCGCGCCGCCCACCGTCGTGCCGGCCGCGCCCAGCGTGACGCTGGCACCGTCCGCCGTCAGGTTGCCGGTGGTCGCGCCGTCGACGGTGACGTTGTTGGCCGCGGTCAGGTTGGCGCTGGTGGCGCTGGCCAGGTGCACGGCCAGGCTGGCGCTGTCGGCCAGCGTGACGTTGCCGCCCGTGGCCGTGACGAGGCCGCCGAAATGGTCGCCCGTCGTCGCCAGCGTGATGTCCGCGGCGCCCGCGTCGAGCGTGCTGGTGCCGTTGACCTGCAGCGGGCCCGACTGGGTGATGGTGCCGCCGCCCGTGGTGGTGGCCGAGAGCGCGCCGCCCACCGTGGTGCTGCCGGCGCCGAACAGGATGCCGTTGCCGGTGGCCGTGACCGCGCCGGTGCTGGTCCCGTCGACGCTCAGCGCCCCGGTGGCGACGAGCGTGGCGGAGCCGACGCCGGCCAGGTGCGTGGTGAGCGTGTTGGCGTCGGCCAGGCTCACGGTGCCGCCGGTGGCGGTGACCGCGCCGCCGAAGTCGTTGGCGGCGGTGGCCAGCGTGATCGCGTTGCCGCCGGCGTTGAGCGTGGTGGCGCCGGTGACCGCGAGCGGGCCGGTCTGCGTGATCGCGCCCGTGCCACTGGTCGCCGACAGCGTGCCGCCGATGGTGGTGGCGCCAAAGACCACGCCGTTGCCGTTGGCCGTGACGTTGCCGGTGGCGGTGCCATCAAACACGAGCCCGGCGCCCGCGGACAGCGTGTCGCTCGTCGCGGCGACCATGTGGACGTTGAGCGCGTTGACGTCGGCCAGGCTCACCGCCCCGCCCGCGCTGACGGTGACGTAATCCGTGAAGTCGTTGTTCGGGTTGGCCAGCGTGATCGCGCCGATGTTGGCGGTGATGTTGCTTGCGTGGGTGACCGCAACAGCGCCGGTCTGCGTGATGTCGCCGGTGGCGGCCGTGACCGCGAGATTGCCGCCCACCGTCGTGCCGGCCGCGCCCAGCGCGACGCTGGCGCCGGTCGCCGTCAGGTTGCCGGTGGTCGCGCCGTCGACGGTGAGGTTGTTGGCCGCCGTCAGGTTGGCATTGGTGACACTGGCGAGGTGCACGGCCATGCTGGCGCTGTCGACCAGCGTGACGTCGTGGCCCGTGGCCGTGACGAGGCCGCCGAAGTGATCGCCGGGCGTGTTCAGCACGATGGCCGCGGAGCCCGCGTCGAGCGTGCTGGCGTTGGTGACCGTCAGCGTGCCGGTCTGGGTGATGGTGCCGGTGCCGGTCGTGGTGGCGGACAGCGTGTCGCCGACCGTGGTCGCGCCGAACACGACGCCGTTGCCCGTGACGGCCAACGCGCCGGAGGTGCCGCCGTCGACGTTGAGCTGGCCGGCCGCCACGAGCGTGCCGCTGCCCACGCCGGTCAGGTGCACGGTGAGCGCGTTGGCGTCGGCCAGGCTCACGGCGCCACCGGTCACCGAGACGGTGCCGAAGTCGTTGGCGGCGTTGGCCAGCGTGATGGCCTGCGTGCCCGCGTTGAGCGTCGTCGTGGCGGACAGGATCGTGCTCGTGCCGGACTGCGTGATGGCGCCGGTGCCGCTGTTGGCGGTGAGGACGCCGCCGACGCTGGTGGTGCCGGCGCCGAACGTGACGCCGTTGCCGGTGGCGCCGAGGTCGCCGGTGGTGCTGCCGGACACGGTCAGCACGCCGCCCGCGTTCAACGTGGCGCTGGTGACGCCGGCGAGCGACACGCCCAGCGCGTTGGCGTCGGTCAGCTGCACCACGCCGCCGGTGGCCGTGACCGTGCCGCCGAAGTCGTTCGTGCCCGTGGTCAGCGTGATCGCATTGGCGCCCGCGTTCAGGTTGCTGGTGCCCGTGACGTGCAGCGTGCCCGTCTGCGTGATCGCGCCGGTGCTGGTGGCGTCCAGCGCGTTGGTGACGGTGGTGGCGCCGAAGGCGATGCCCGCGCCGCTGACGGTGAGGTCGTGCGTGGCCGTGCCGTCGACGGCCAGCGCGCCGCCGAGCGCGGTGACGGTGGCGTCGGTGGCCGAGATGTGTGCGGTGAACGCGCCGTCGTTGACGACGGTGACGCCGGCGCCCGAGGCCGTGACGGCCGACTGGAAGCTGTTGGTGGTGCTGTCCAGCGTGACGGATCCGCCGCCGGTGGCCGTGGCCGACGTCGTGCCTGTGACGCTGAGCGCACCGGTCTGGACGATGCCGGTGGCGCCCGCGTTGGCCGTCAGCGTGCCGCCGACGCCGGTGGCGCCAAAGGAGACGCCGCCGCCGCTGGCCGACAGCGCGCCCGTCGTGCTGCCGTCCACCGTGAGCAGGCCGCCGGCGGTCAGGCCCGCGCTGCTGGCCGTGCCCAGGTGCACCGACAACGCGTTGGTGTCCTGCAGCGTGACCACGCCGCCGGTGACGCTGACCAGGCCGCCGAAGTCGTTGGCCGGATTGTTCAGCGTGATGGGGTTGCCGACCGCGGTGAGGCCGCTGGTGCCGCTGACGGCCAGCGTCCCGTTCTGCGTGATCGAGCCCGTGCCGCTGTTGGCCGTGAGGTTGCCGGTGACGCTCGTGGCGTTGCCCGGGACGCTGCCGAAGACGATGCCGTCGCCGGCCAGCACCAGGGCGCCGGTGGTCGTGCCGTCCACCGTCAGCACGTGACCCGCGCCCGCGGTGAGGCTGGCGCCGGCGCTGCTGTTCAGGTGCGCGGTGAGCGCGTCGATGTCGTTGATGGACACGACGCCGCCGGTCACCGACACGCCGCTGAAGTCGTTGTTGCCGTTGAGCGTGACCGCGTTGGTGCCTGCGTTGATCGTCGAGGCGGTGCCGGCGACGATGGCGCCGGCACCGGTCTCCGTGATCGTCGACGAGGAGGTGGCGTTGAACGCGCTCGTGGCGGTGACGACGTTGGCGAGCGAGATGGCACCGCCGCCCAGGGTCACGTTGCCGGCGTTGATCGTGTTGGAAATCGTCAGGCCCGCGCCGGAAGTCAGCGAGACGTCGCCGGTGGTGGAGATCGGGCCCACCGGCAGCGTCAGCGTGCCGGCGGTGGCCGCCAGGGTCAGATTGCCGCCGGCGCCCACGACCGCCGTCACGTCCAGGCTGCCGGCGTCGCGCACGTCGACCGAAGAACCGGTCGCGTTGACGTGGCCCGTGAACACGTTCGTCGTGTCGGCCAGCGTCAGCGCCTGGGTGCCGGCGTTCAGCGTGGTGACGCCGGCGCCCAGCACCTGCAACTGGCCGGTCTGGGAGATCGTGCCCGCGCCGCTCTGGGCGTCGAGCACGCCGCCGACCTGGGTCACGCCGGCGCCGAACACGAGGCCCACGCCCGTGGCGTTCAGGTTGCCGGTGGTGGTGCCGTCGACCGTCAGCACGCCGCCCGCGTTCAGGTTGACGGTGGAGGCGCTGGCAAGGTGCACGGACAGCGCGTCGGTGTCGGTGAGGGAGACCGCGCCGCCCGTCGCGGTGACGAGGCCGTGGAAGTTGTTGGTGCCCGTGGTCAGCGAGATCGCGTTGCCGCCGGCGCTCAGCGAGCTGGTGGACGCTACGCTCAGCGCGCCCGTCTGCCCGATGGTGCCCGCGCCGGTGGCCGTGGCCTGCAGCGCGCCGCCCACGGTGGTGGCGCCGAAGCTGACGCCGACGCCGGCGACCGTCAGGCCGGCGGTGGTGGCGCCGCTGACGCCCAGCACGCCGCCGCTGGCGGTGAGCGTGGCGCTGCCCACCGTGCCCAGGCTGGCGGTGAGCGAATTGGCGTCCTTCAGGCTCAGCGCGCCGGCGCTGCTGGCCGTGACCAGGCCGCCGAAGTCGTTGGTGCCGGTGAGCAGCGTGACGTCGTTGGAGCCCGCCGTGATGCCCGTGGTGGTGCCCACGGTCAGCGCGCCGCTTTGCGTGACCGCGGTGCTGCCGGCGCTGTCGTCGATGGTCAGGGCGGTGCCCACGTTGGTGGTGCCGGTGCCGAAGGCGACGCCCTGGCCGGTGACGCCCAGCGTCGTGCCGGTGGAGCCGTCCACCGTCACGAGGCCGGTGCTGACCAGCGTGGCGCTCGTGCCCGCCGTCAAGTGCGCCGTCAATGCCGTGCCGGCATCGAGGCTGATCGACTGCGCGCCCGCCGTGACGGCACCGACGAACTGGTTGGTGCTGTCCGTCAGCGAGATCGAACTCGCGTTCCCGGCAGTCAGCGACGTCGTCGAATCGGCCACGATCGTGCTGCCGTTGGACTGCGAGATGGCGCCGCCGGCCGTCAGGGTGAGAACGCCGGTGGCGGTGATGTTGTCGTGGACGTTGATGGACGCGCCGGACAGCGTGACGGCGCCGCCGCTGAGCGTGTTGGCCGTGGCCAGCGCGTTGCCCGAGGTCAGCGAGATCGAGCCGCCGGTGCTGACGGCCGACGCGGGCGCGGTGAGCGTCTGTGACGACAGCAGCAGCAGGTTGCCCGTGCCGCCGGTGAGCGTCGGATTGACGGTGAGGTTGCTGGCCGCCTCCACGCTGACCGACGTGCCGGTGGCGGCGACGGCGCTCGCGAAGGTGTTGTTGACGTCGGTGAGCACCACGTTGCCGGTGCCGGCACCGAACGCGCTGGCGCCGCCGATGGCCAGGTCGCCGGTCTGCGTGATGTCGCCGCCGGCGCTGACCGTGAACAGACCGGTGCCCGTGCTGGAGGCACCCAGCGCCAGACCATGCAGGTCGCTGATGCTGACCGTGCCGCTTCCGCTGTTGCTGAGTTGCACGGAGCCCGTGAAATCGTTGGCACTCGTCAGCGCGATGGCGCCGGCACCGGCGTTGAAGGTGGCCACGCCGGCCGATGGTGCCTGGGTGATCGCACCGCTTTGCGAAATACCGGTCGTGGCCGTCACCGTCAGCGTGCCCGTGCCCACCGAGGAGGCGCCCAGCGACAAGGCGCCCGTGCCGGCGAGCGCGACATTGTTCAAGCCGGAATTGTTCAGCGAGACGTCACCCGTGAAGCTGTTGCCCGAGTGGCTGAGATCGATGGCGTGCGCGCCGCCGTCGACGACCGTGTTGCCCGTGACGGTCAGCAGCGTGGCGCCGCTCTGCGACACGTCGGAGGTCGCGGTCAGCGCGAGGTTGCCGCTGACGTCGAGCGCCGGCAGGATGCCGACGCCCGTGGCGGTGACGTTCTGGCCGACGGTGCCGGCCGCGATCGACACGCTGTCGGCCGCGCCGGAGGTGAAGTAGCTGACCACGGTGCCGTCGACCGGCGTACCGCCGACGTTGAGCACGGGGGTGCTGCCCGTGTTGAGCGTGGCCGTGCGCGCGAGCGTGGAGCCGGTGGCCGTGCCGGCCGAGAACGTGTTGACGCCGCTGCCGATGTCGATCGCACCGAGCGTGAGGTTGTTGGTGTCGGCCAGCGTGACGGCGTTGGCGCCCGTGTTCGTGAGGCTCACTGCTCCGGTGAAGTCGTTGCCGCTGTTGCCCAGCGAGATGCCGTAGCCGCCGGTGGTGAACGACGCCGTCGCCCCGCTCGTCTGCGTGATCGTGTTGCTGCCTTGCGTGATGACGTTGTCGCCGACGACGGTCAGCGCACCGCCGCCGAGCGCCGAGTTGAGGATCAGAAGCGGGCCCGTGGCGCCGATCGAGACATTGTTCGCGCCCGAGTTGCTGACGCCGATGCCCAGCGCGAACGAGTTGCCCGAGTGGCTCAGGTCGATCGAGTGCGCACCGCCGATGACCGTGGTCGTGCCGGAGACGGTGAGCACGCTGGAGCCGGCCTGCGAGACGTTGCCGCCCGCGGTCAGGCTCAGGTCGCCGGTGACCACGAGCGCGGGCACCACGCCGACGCCGGTGGCGGTGACGTCGAGCGCGCTGGTGGCCGTCACCCCGATCGACACGGTGCTGGCGTTGCCGGAGACGAAGTAGTTGCGCACCGAGGAGTCAGGCGTCTGGCCGCCGACGTTGAGGATCAGCGGGCTGGCGGAGTTCACGACACCCGTGCTCGTCAGCGTGTCGCCGACCGCGGAGCCCGCGTTGATGGTGTTGACGCCTCCGCTGATGGCGACGAGGCCGAGCGTGAGGCTGTTCGCGTTGGTCAGCGTGACGTTGTAGTTGTTCGCGTTGCTGAGGCTGACGACGCCGGTGAACTCGTTGCCGGTGTTGTCCAGGTCGATGCGGTGCGCGCCCGCGCCGATGCCGACGGCGCCCGCGCCGGTCGCCTGGGTGATGGGACCGTTCTGGACGATGTCGCCGTTGGTCTGGATGCTGAGCGTGCCGGTGCCCAGCGTCGTGGTGTTGAAACTGAGGGTGCCGTTGGCCTGGATGGCGACGTTGTTGGCGCCGGTGTTGCTGAGGTAGACATCCTGTCCGAAGGTGTTGCCGGCGTTGTTGAGCGTGATGCTCGCCGCGCCCGCGTCGACGTGGGTCGTGCCGGTGATCGCCAGCGAGTTGCCAAGCGCCGTCGGCTGGGAGATCGCCCCGCCGTTGGACGTGACCTGGAGGTTGCCGCCCACCGTGAGCGTGCCCAGGCCCACGGTGCCATTGGCGATGATTGCCAGGTTGCCCGCGCCGGTGGAGACGGAGGACGAGCTGTCCATCGAGAACGTGCCCGCAACGGCACCGGGCGTGCCGGTGCCGTTGCCGTTCGTGCCGGCGTTGAAGTTGACGGTCAGCGCGCTGCCGGTGGCCCCGGCGCTGATGTTCGCGTTGGTCAGCGAGATGTTGCGCTGTGCGTTCAGGTTCAGCGTGGCGACATCGGTGGCGCCCAGGTTCGAGGCGGCGATGTTCGTGTTGATGAAGATGTCGCCGTTCTGCCCGTTGTTGCCGGCGCTGGCGGTGGTGATGTTGACGACAGCGTTGTTGACCAGCGCCGTCGTCAGCGACGAACTCGCGACGACCGCGCCGTCGTCGGTCGAAGTGAAATTGGGACTGGCACCGACGTTGGTCTGGCCCGAAGCCGCGATGGTGATGTCGTTCGGGTCGAGCAGCCAGGTGCCGCCGTGGCCGGCAGCGCCGCCGACGTCGACCGTGCCGGTGACCTGGAGCACGCTGTGCGCCGAGGTCTCCACGGCGCCGCCGGCGCCGGTCGCACCGCCGCCGTGGGCCGCGATCGCACCGGTGAACTGCGTGCGGTCGTTCGACCACAGCACCACGTTGCCGCCGCTGCCGCTGGTGATCGCGTTCGCGTTGATGGTGCCGCCCGCGACGATGGTCTGGCTCGCGTTCGGATCGCCGTCGGCGCCCGCGCCGTGCCAGTCTCCGCCCACGCGCACCACGCCGCCGCCGGCGTCGCCGGAGGCGTCCACCGTGGCGCCGAACAGGCCCACGTCGGCGCCGATGACCTTGACGGTGCCGCCGGTCTGGCCGGCGCCCTTGCCGCTCGCGTCCAGGGTGCCCGTGACGTTGACCACGCCCGAGCTGCCGCCGTCCAGCGTGATGACGCCGTTGCGCGAGCCGATGGAATGCGCCTGCACGATGCCGTCGACGTTGACGACGGTGCCCAGCAACGCGTCGGCGGCCTTGGCCGAGATCAGGACCTGGCCGCCGTCGGCCTGCACGATGCCGCCGGAGCGCACGAGCGCCGCGGCGGTGGGCGCGTCGACCGACACCGACACCAGGTCGCTGCCGGTGAGGTTCAGGGTGACGCGGCCGCCGGCCACCAGGGCCGCCGTGCCGCCGTTGGCCACGATGGTGCCGGTGTTGGACACCTGCGCGCCGGCCAGCGCGACGAAGCCCGCCTTGAGCACGCCCTGGTTGTCGACGCTGCCGCCGGTGCCGGAGAAGACGTAGTTGCCCGAGAGGTAGTCGCTGTCGGAGAGCTGCAGGGTGGAGGCCACCAGGCCGGCGGCGTTCACCTGCGAGCCGGGCGCGAAGTAGATGCCGGCGTTGTTGATCAGGAAGACCTGGCCGGTGGCGTTGATCTGGCCGAAGATGCTGGTGGGGTCGCTGCCGATGACGCGGTTGAGCGTGGACGACGTGGCGCTCGGCTGCAGGAAGTTGACCTGCTCGCCGCTGGCCACGTTGAACGTCTGCCAGTCGATGATGCCCTTGCTGGTGGTCTGCGTGACGTTGAGCGAGCCGTTGGCGGGCGTGCCGATCGTGATCGTGCCCGCGGTCACCTGGCCGCCGGTGGGCAGCGCCATCGCCTGCACGCCGTAGCCGGCAAGCAGCGCCAGCAACAGCCGGCTGGGCGCGGGCGTGCGCACGCGCGCCATCGTCAGCTTGAACTTGAAACCCACGCGCAGCACCATCTGGCGCACGCGGAACATCGACGACGACAACAGCGAAGACTTGGTCTTTTCCACGACAACCCCTAGCGTTCCGCGGCACGGCGGGCCCTGAAGGCCCGCGGCCGCGTTGAATGATCGACAGTGCTGGGGACCGCCCGGCGGGCGTTCCCTGGCCTCAAATCAGAACCACTTCTGCAGCGATGCCCACGCCCGCGTCATGCGGTTGTCGGAGCCCGGCAGGTCACTCTTGTTGATGCGGTGGGCGACGTCCAGGCGCAACTGGAAGTTGTCGCGGCTGGTCATGTTCAGGCCGAGGCCGTAGCCGCCGAGCGTGCGCAGGTTGTTGGTGTCGTCGGCGAGCGGGTCGTGGAAGCTCTTCACGCGACCGCCGTCGACGAACGCGCTCACCACGAACGGGGCGTTCCACAGCGTCCAGGCCGGCACGCGCTGGCGCAACTCCACGGTGCCCTGGAACAGGTCGTCGCCCACGCCGTCGCCCACCGCGAACGCGCGCACGCCGCGCGGGCCGCCCAGCGACGCCTTCTCCGACGTGTCGAGGTTCTGGAACGCGATCTGGCCGCGCATCGACAGCAGCACGCTGGTGGTGTCGGTGACGGCCTGGAGTCGCTGGTAGTCGCCGTCCAGGTGCTCGAAGGTGCCGTTGGTCTTGTGGCCGCCTTCCTGGTCGTCGCGCAGCTCGTCGGGGGTCTTGATCTTGTTGTGACCCGCGTTGGCGGTCAGCGTGAAGCTGTTGAGCGAGCCGCCGAAGCGCTCGTCGCGGAAGTCGCCCGTCACGCCGAGATGGCCGATCAACAGCAGGCGCTCGTCGTGGTTGAGGCCGCCGGAGGTCCGGTCGTCGAGTTCCTTCACGTCGCCGCCGCCCACCGCGAACAGGTTGAAGTTGCGCGAGCGGATCACCGGGTGCTGGACCATCAGCGAGCCGACCACGGCATCGCCGTCGGCGTCCAGCGCCTTGAACTGCTCGCCCAGCACGTTGTAGTGCAGGTAGGTGACGCTGGTCGTGGCCTTCGTGCCGTAGTAGCCCACCGGCATCGTGACGCCCGCGCGGATCAGGTCCACGCCGTTGTGCTCGCTGGCCAGGCCGCCCAGCGTCCACGATTCGCCCAGGCCCAGCAGGCCGTTGGCCACCAGGTCGGCGCCCACGCGCAGCTCGCCCGTGCTCTCGTTGCCGGCGTTGTCGACGTAGCCATCGCCACCGAAGGCCTTGCCTTCGTCGACCACCTTCACCAGCAGGTCGGCATCGCCCGTCTCCGCGCCGGGACGCAGCACCGAGGTGACCTTGACGCCGGGCAGGTCGTTGAGGAGCAGCAGCGGACGCTCGACGTCCTGCTCGGTGACGGCCGAGCCCTTGGGCAGCAGCTTCATGTAGCCGTCGACCAGGGCGGGGCTGACGCGCTGCGTGGTGACCTCGGCGTGCGTGTCGCCGATGCGGGCCTCCACCACGCGCAGCGTGACGATGCCGTTGGGCACCTCCTGCGCCGGCACCAGCACCTGCGTGAGGAAGAAGCCGGCGTCCTTGTAGCGGTTCTTGATGGCCTCGGCGGCGTCGAGCAGCTGGTCGGTGCCGGCATCCTTGCCGACCCACGGACGCACCAGCGCCAGGAGTTCGTCGGTGGAAAAGATCGTGTTGCCGGTGAGTGCGAAGCCCTTGACCAGCAGCGTGGGGCCGTCGGCGCCGGCCGCGGCGCGCGGCGCGTCGGCCGGCGGCAGCACGTTGGCGTCCTTCTTGATCTCCTGCGGCTGCTGGGGCGTGGCGGACTCGAGGGCGCGACCGGCGTTGGTCGGCGCCGTCTGGGCGAGCAGCGAGCCCGACGAGCCCAGGCATGCAAGGGCTACGACGACGTAGCCCAACCCGTGATGGGTATGGGATTTCAACTGTGTCTCCTTCCTCTGTTTCGCCGGCTGCAGCTGGCGCCTGTTTGCCTCGCCCAGCGCCTTCTGGAGCTTGCGACTCCCAGGAATTGTTATCGAAACGGGTCCGGAGCGCATCCCCCGCTGAGGGGTCTTGCAAATTGCTCCGAGAGTGCGGCCAGGGGTATTAGCGAGAACCCCTATTTTCTCGGGCGCAGGACGCGACCACGTCATCGATGAGGCCGTGCGCCGGCCGGAATCCATGTGTCCGAAAACGGCGAGTCGAGATCCCGGGCCTGCCTATGATGGCGGCATGGAACTCGATCCCGACACCGCCTGGAAGGCGCTCGCCGCACACGACGCCCGCTTCGACGGCCGTTTCTTCGTGGGCGTCACTTCCACGCGCATCTATTGCCGGCCGGTGTGCCGGGTGCGCACGCCGCGGCGCGAGAACTGCCGCTTCTATGCGAACGCGGCCACGGCCGAGCAGGCCGGTTTCCGTCCATGCCTGCGTTGCCGGCCGGAGCTGGCGCCGGGCCTGAGCCTGATGGATTCGTCGCAGGTGCTGGCCCAGCATGCGGCCCGCACGATGGACCACGCCGTGCGCGTGGGCGCGGCGGTGCGCATGCCCGATCTCGCGGCACGCCTGGGCGTCACGGAACGCCACCTGCGCCGGGTGTTCGCCCAGGCGCACGGCGTCAGCCCCATCGACTACCTCACGACGCAGCGTCTGCTGCAGGCCAAGCAGTTGCTCACCGACACCGACCTGCCCGTCACCGAGGTCGCGCTCGCCTGCGGCTTCGAGAGCCTGCGCCGCTTCAATGCGGTGTTCGCCGAGCAGGTGCGCCTGAAGCCCACAGAACTGCGGCGCGCCGGCAGCGCGGCGGGCGCCCTGCCCGGCGGCCGCGGCGTGACCCGCGTGCGTCTGGGCTACCGGCCGCCCTACGACGTCGCGAGCATGCTGGCGTTCTGGGGACAGCGGGCACTGGCGGGCGTCGAGGCGGTGGATGGACGCGTCATCCGCCGCACGTGGAGCGCGCCGCGGCCGGCGTCCGACGAGCCGCAGCGCGTCGGCGCCGCGGCGAGTCCGGCACGCGGCTGGATCGAGCTCGAGTTCCTGGACGAACGCCACGAGGTCGAACTGCGCGCCAGCGTCAACCTCGCCGCGCACTCGGGCCAGTTGGTGGAGGCGGCCCGCCATGCGCTGGACCTGGACGCCGACCCCGCGCACGTCGCGCCGCTGATCGCGGCGTTGACGGCACTGCATCCCGCCGCGGCCATCGTCGCCGGCCTGCGCATGCCGGGCAGCTTCGACGGCTTCGAGACGGCCGCCCGCATCGTGCTCGGCCAGCAGGTGACGGTGGCCGCCGCGCGCACGCTCACGAGCCGCCTGATCGAGCGCTTCGGCACGGCGGTGGAGACGCCCTGGCCCGACCTGCACCGCTGCTTTCCCGATGCCGCCACCATCGCGTCGGCCACGCCCGAGTCGATCGGCGAGTTGGGCATCGTGCGCCAGCGCGTGGGCGCGCTGCAGGCGCTCGCGCGCGCCGTGGTCGACGGTCTGCCGCTGCACAGGGGCGCGCCGCTCGCCAGCACGCAGGCGGCCTTGCTGGCGCTGCCCGGCATCGGCGACTGGACGGCGCAGCTCCTGGCGCTGCGCGTGCTGGGCTGGCCCGACGCCTTCCCGGCGACCGACATCGGCCTGCTCAAGGCGCTGGGCCTGGCCCACGCGCGCGATGCGCCCCGGGCGATCGCCATGGCCGAGGCCTGGCGGCCCTGGCGTTCCTACGCGGTCATCGGCCTGTGGCGAGCGTTGGAAACGAACGACAAGTCCGTCACCGATTCGACCTCTCTGCGCGCACCCCCCACGAAACGAAGTGCCCCGCGCAAGGCCGCGACCACAGCTCGCCTTCAGGCCGGCGCCAAGGAATCCCCATGACCCGCACCGCTTCTTCCACCCTGCCCGCCCGGCGCACCACGGGCACCGGCCTCGCCCAGGGCCTCATCCAGACGCCGCTGGGCCCGCTCACCGCCCTGGCGTCCGACGCGGGCCTGATGGGCCTGTGGTTCGACCGCCAGCAGCATGGGCCCGGCCTGCTGGACGCGCCGATGGACGACGGGCAGCGCTGGATCGCACAGGCGCGCGAGGAGCTGGACCGGTACTTCGCAGGCCGGCTGCGCGAGTTCAAGGTGGCGCTGGCGCCTCAGGGCACCGCGTTCCAGGAGGCCGTCTGGCGTCGGCTGAGCGCGATCCGCTGCGGCGACACCATCAGCTACGGGCGCATCGCGCGCGACGTGGGCAGCCCGCAGGCGTCACGCGCCGTCGGCGCCGCCGTGGGCCGCAACCCGATCACGGTCATCGTGCCGTGCCACCGCGTCATCGGCGAGAACGGCACGCTCACCGGCTACGCGGGCGGGCTGCATCGCAAGCAGGCGCTGCTGGACATCGAAGGCATCGTGCTCGCGCCGGGCACGCGTCACCACGCAACGCAGGCAAGCCTCATTTGAAGCAGCGCATGTCGAATTCGTAGGTGGAGATCTGCGAAGGCTGCGTCTCCACCGGCTCGCGCCTGACCGCGCCGTCGGTGCCGACCAGATGGAACGGCGTCACCGTGCAGTGCGCGGGCGTCAGGTCGACCACCACCTCGTACTGTTCGTTGAGCCTGGGCACGAAGCCCGGCACCTTGCAGACGCCGGCCTGGCGCGCCCGCATGTCGGCCTGGGCATCGGGCATCAGCGAACGCATGATCTCGCTGTTCGTGACGGTGGGGAACACGGCACGCGGGCCGATCACCAGCATCGCGTCGGCCGGCACGTAGCGCTCGAGCGACGCCGCCGATACCGGCTTGTCGTCCAGCATGCCGATGCGCTCGGTGTCGGCGCTGCTGCCACCGGTCATGCCCAGGTTGGCCTTCGTGAAGCAGGTGGGCGAGTCGAACACCGCGATGTCGGCGTAGTACGCGTAGGGATGCACGTTCACCACCCGCACCTTGGCCGACGGCGCCGCCTTCGGCGGCTCGACGTACTTCGGGGCGGTGTTGGGCAGCGTCGCGTCGCAGGCCGCCAGGGCCCCCACGAGCGCCATCGCCACGGCCACGCGGGCGCTGCTCGTGGTGATCGTCGGAGTGGGTTCGGGCTCGTTCATGGCGGTTCCTGAACGGGATATCGGCCACTTTTCGACCGATCTGAAGCCGGAGAAAGTCCGCCCCGGATCGGGATAGGGGTCAGCCATTGTGGCTGAGCCCCTCCCACACCACCCGGCGTGCGGGTCCGCACCGGGCGGTTCGAGAAGTTGAGGTCAGGAGAATCGGGGGACGCCCAGACGGTCGAAGTATCGGACGGATAGCACGCCGTTCAAGGCCATGCGACTATTGCGCCACCATCGGCGACTGTTGACCGCAACGCGTTTTGCAACAGCGTCGCTCGCGCCCAGGCGACGGAGTTCGCGCTACATGGTCGTCCCGCGCTTCCATTGCTTGAGCTGGAGCGCACGCAGCCGGTGACGCAGCCATTCGTCGAGCTCACGCATCACCCGCGGCGTCTGCGCCAGATGGAAGTACGTCTTCCAACCCGGCACGTAGTCCTGCAGATCCTGCGCGACCTGCTCCAGGCTCCGTCCCAGGACTCGTCGTGTCAACTGCCGCAGTCGCTCGCGCAGACTCCTTGCTCCGGCTCATCGCCGTCGCCCTTTCAGGCACGAGGCAAGCTCTCCCCAAGGTAAGAACGCGATCCTTCACCACACAGCCGTCGCATCTACGTCGCCAGGGACTTGACCACAAGAGCTTCGCGATCATTTGCTCGCTCGCCCTGCCCCACGACGCCTCGAATGCGCTTCGTGTACCTCGGCTCACGGTCTACGCTCCACGCTTCCTCCCCACGCTCGGTCACCCTCACGCAGTTGCGCTTCACTTGCCTCGCTGTGGCCAGTTCGGCCGGGGACTTGCACCCCGAAGATCGCGCCCATGCTGGGCGCACAAATGAAAACAGCCACCCGGGGGTGGCTGCATCGACGATCTTGGCGGAGTGGACGGGACTCGAACCCGCGACCCCCGGCGTGACAGGCCGGTATTCTAACCAACTGAACTACCACTCCATGTGGCGGCTCGTTCCGTGCATCGCGGCGGACCGCAAGCAACGGTGCAAGCGGGTTGCGCTCGCGGTGTGACTGGTGACCCCAAGGGGATTCGAACCCCTGTAACGACCGTGAAAGGGTCGTGTCCTAGGCCTCTAGACGATAGGGCCAGTCGTAAAGCTATTCTGCCCCAGGTTTCCCTGGGAAGAAAAACGGGTTGCAACCTGTGGACTGCAACCCGCTCGTATTCTGGCGGAGTGGACGGGACTCGAACCCGCGACCCCCGGCGTGACAGGCCGGTATTCTAACCAACTGAACTACCACTCCACGTGGTCGGCAACTTCGAACTTGCGTTCCAAGCGCTGCCTGCAACTTGTTCCAGCTTGCGCTGGCGACCCCACGGGGATTCGAACCCCGGTAACGACCGTGAAAGGGTCGTGTCCTAGGCCTCTAGACGATAGGGTCAGTATCCGTCTTTCGCTCCCAACCACGCGCCGCCGGCCTGCCGAAGCAGTTTGGTGGAGGTAAACGGGATCGAACCGTTGACCTCTTGCATGCCATGCAAGCGCTCTCCCAGCTGAGCTATACCCCCACGATATTTGCCCCGGCGTTTGAATTCCGGAACCGCATCGCGTGGTGAAGAGCGAAGACCGCTAGTATAGAACAGTTTTCAAATGTCACGCAAGCGGTCGAGCACAACTTCGCGCTCGAAAAGGGCCAGCAGCGCGTCGATGGCGGGCGTCTGCGCGCGACCGCACACGATGACCCGCAGCGGGATCGCCAGCTGCGGCATCTTCAGGCCGTGGGCCGCGAGCGTTTCCTTCATCGCGGCCGCGATGCCGGCCTTGTCCCAGGCCGCGGTCTCGAGCTTCTCGCGCAAGGTGCGCAGCGCCGACCTTGCGGCCTCCGTGACGTGCTGGTCGACATCGGCCTGCGCGGGCGTCGGCGGCGCGAAGAACATCGCGATCCAGTCGGCGAGCTCCACCGTGGTGTGGCAGCGATCCTTCAGCAGCGCGCAACGCGCGGCCATCGCCGCATCGGCTTGCGCCTCGATGCCACGCTTGTTCAACTGCGAGGCCACCAGCGCGGCCAGGCGCGCGTCGTCGGCCTGCTTCATGTGGTGCGCGTTGACCCACAGCAGCTTGGCCGGATCCCATTGCGCGGGGCTCCGGTTCAGGTGCGAGCCGTCGAACCAGGACACCATCTGCTCGAGCGTGAACAGCTCGTCGTCGCCGTGGCTCCAGCCCAGGCGCGCGAGGTAGTTGTTCATGCCCTCGGGCAGGTAGCCGTTGTCCTCGTAGTCGGTGACGCTCACCGCGCCGCGCCGCTTGGACAGCTTCAGGCCGTCGTCGCCCAGGATGATGGGCAGGTGGCCGAACTGCGGCAGCGCGGCGCCCAGTGCGCGGAACATGTTGATCTGCCACGGCGTGTTGTTGATGTGCTCGTCGCCGCGGAACACGTGCGTGATGCGCATGTCCCAGTCGTCCACCACCACCGCGAAGTTGTAGGTGGGCACGCCGTCGTCGCGCACGATGATCAGGTCGTCGATCTCCTTGTTGCCGATGGTGATCGGGCCCTTGACGAGGTCGTCCCACGCGACGTCGCCGTCGGCCGGATTCGCGAAGCGCACCACCGGCTTCACGCCGTCGGGAATCGCCGGCAGCGTCTTGCCGGGCAGCGGACGCCACGTGCCGTCGTAGCGGCGCTTCTCGCCGCGCGCCTCCTGGTCGGCCTTCATCCGGTCGAGATCGGCGGGCGAGCAGTAGCAGAGGTAGGCCGTGCCCTGCGCGAGCATCTGGTCGACGACCGTCTTGTAGCGCTCGAGGCGCTGCATCTGGTAGACCGGGCCTTCGTCGTACTTGAGGCCCAGCCACTTCATGGCGGCCAGGATCTGCTCCACCGAGTCCTGGGTGGAGCGGGCGACGTCGGTGTCCTCGATGCGCAGCACGAACTCGCCGCCGTGGTGGCGCGCGAACGCCCACGAGTACAGCGCGGTGCGCGCGGTGCCGAGGTGGAGGAAGCCCGTGGGCGACGGGGCGATGCGGGTGCGGATGGAGGTGGTCACGGCGTCGAAAAATGAGAAGGCACCCGAAGGTGCCGTGGACGGGGCGTCGATGGCGGAAACAGGCTCAGTCGCTGGAGTTCTGGAGCGCCAGGCGCGAGCGCGCCGGATCGTCTTCCTCGACCTGCTGCGTGCGGCGCTGCTCGCGCATGGTGGAGAAATCCTCGACGCTGACGTCGCCGGTGATGTAGCGGCCGTCGAAGCACGAGGCCTCGAAGCTCACGACCTGGGTGTTCAACTTGCCCACCACGCGCTTCATCGCGTCGACGTCCTGGTAGATCAGCGCGTCGGCGCCGATGAAGTCGCGGATCTCGTCCTGCGTGCGGCCGGAGGCGATCAGTTCCTCGGGCGTGGGCATGTCGATGCCGTACACGTTCGGGTACCTCACCGGCGGCGCCGCCGAGGCCATGTAGACCTTGTTGGCGCCGGCCTCGCGCGCCATCTGCACGATCTCCTTGGAGGTGGTGCCGCGCACGATGGAGTCGTCCACCAGCAGCACGTTGCGGCCCTTGAACTCCACGCCGATCGCGTTGAGCTTCTGGCGCACCGACTTCTTGCGCACCGACTGGCCCGGCATGATGAAGGTGCGGCCCACGTAGCGGTTCTTGACGAAGCCCTCGCGATAGGGCTTGCCGATCTTCTGCGCGAGCTGCATCGCCGACGGGCGGCTCGATTCGGGAATCGGGATCACGACGTCGATGTCGGACGGCGGCATGGTGGAGATCACGCGCTGGGCCAGCGTCTCGCCCATGTTCAGGCGGGCCTGGTACACCGAGATGCCGTCGATCACGGAATCGGGGCGCGCGAGGTACACGTACTCGAACATGCAGGGGTTGAGCGTCGGATTCTCGGCGCACTGCCTGGCGTGCACGTTGCCGTTCGGGTCGATGAACAACGCCTCGCCCGGGGCGACGTCGCGCACCACCTGGTGGCCCGTGCCCTCGAGCGCCACGCTCTCGCTGGCCACGATCACGCTGGTGCCCTCGGCCGACTGGGCCGTGCCGTAGATCAGCGGGCGGATGCCGAACGGATCGCGGAACGCGAGCAGCCCGTAGCCGGCGATGAGCGCGACCACGGCGTACGAGCCCTTGACGCGCTTGTGCACGGCCGAGACCGCCGCGAACACGGCGTCGGGCGTCAGCGTCGAGCCGCGCGCCGCGTTCTCTATCTCGTGCGCGAGGATGTTGATCAGCACCTCGGTGTCCGACTCGGTGTTGATGTGGCGGCGGTCCCTGTCGACCAGCTCGGACTTGAGCGCGTGCGCATTGGTCAGGTTGCCGTTGTGCACCAGCACGATGCCGAACGGCGCATTCACGTAGAACGGCTGCGCCTCTTCCTCGCTGTAGGCGTTGCCCGCGGTGGGGTAGCGCACCTGCCCCAGGCCGACGGTGCCCGGCAGCGCACGCATGTTGCGCGTGCGAAAGACGTCCTTGACCATGCCCCGGGCCTTGTGCATGAAGCACTTGGTGCCCTGCATCGTCACGATGCCGGCGGCGTCCTGCCCGCGATGCTGCAGCAGCAGCAAGGCGTCATAGATCATCTGGTTGACGGGGGTCTTCGCGATCACGCCGACGATGCCGCACATGGTTTGTTCCGTTTCCTGAAATGCCGAGAGAATTCGTTTCGTGACCGTTGCCGCAGGCCTTGCACACCCATGACCGTAGCCGAGTTCCGGCCGAACAGGTACTCAAGTGTTGATGTGCACGTTAAGTGACTGCGGAAGGATCGGTTTCAACCCTTCCAGCGCCAGGCCCAACCAGAGCGAGCCGTGCGAGTTCTTCCACGTGGTGGAATCGGCGTACGGCGACAGCGTCACCAGCATGCCCACGGCCACCAGGATCACCGCGCCGCGCACCACGCCGAAGGCACCGCCCAGCAGGTGGTCGACGAACGACAGCGGCGTGGCCGCGATCAGCGCCCGCAGCAGGCGCGCGAACAGCGTGCAGGCGACCAGCACCAGCACGAAGACCGCGACGTAGGCGATCCACAGCCGCAATTGCGGGTCGTGGCCGTCGCCCAGCGGGATGTAGTCGGCCAGCAGCGGACCCAGCGTGTTGGCGAGGATGAACGCCACCACCCAGCCCAGCAGCGACACGATCTCGAACACGAAGCCGCGCCACAGGCCCACCAGCGCCGAGACGATGAACACCGCCAGCAGGGCGATGTCGACCCACCCGAGCTGGATGTCGAAGTGCGGCAGGTTCACAGCGCGAGCACCACGGCCTGCAGGCCGTCGCCCTTGAGCCTGGCGGCCGCCTTGTCGGCGTCGACCTTGGTCGCGTAGGGGCCGACGCGCACGCGGATGCGCTTGCCAGTGGGCGTGTCCACCGGCTGGGTGTAGGTCTTCAGGCCCAGCTTCTCGACCTTGCTGCGCGCCTCGCGCACCTTGGCGTCCTCGAGGAACGCGCCGACCTGCACGACGAAGCGCCCGCCGGCGGCCGCGTCCGACGGCTTGGGCGCGGGTGCACCGGCCAGGATCGCGGCAGGCGACGTCTCGGCCGGGGGCGGCGGTAGCACCACCCCCAGGACGGGCGCGGGCCTCGAGGCCGGCGTCGCGGTGGAGGCGACGTGCTTCTCCGGCTTGGCGACGGGCCTGGCCTGCGCCACGGTCGAACTGGGCGTGGCAGAGGGCGTGGACGCCGGGTTGCTGGCGGACGCGCTGGACGTGAACGCGGCCGCCAGGCTCGCGAACGCGGAGCGATGCACGGGCGCGGACGCGGACGCGGGCTCCGACGCCGCGGCCGGCGCGGACGGACGCGCGTCGTAGGACACCGATTCGGGCCTGGCCGTCGACGCGCTCAGCGCCGCCGCCGAAGCGATGGACGGCGGGGTCGCGGGCGAGGTGGTGGAACGGGCGCCGGCATGCGGCGCGGCGTCGACGACGCCCGGCGCGTTGCGGGCCGGGATCTCGATGGGCAGGTCCACGGGAATGGGCCGCGGCTGGGTCTCGAACAGCAGCGGAAAGCCGATGACCCCCACCAGCAGCAGCACCGTGGCGCCCATCAGGCGCGTGCGGGCACGCGCGCGCGCCTCACGCACGGCTTCGGCGGTATCGGCGGGGTTCGGGGTGTTGGCCAGCGGGGCCTGGCGGGCGGCGGAACGGCCGCCCCGCCCCTTCACGGGCTGGGCGGATGCCTGCTTGTTGCGTTGGAAAATCGACAGCAGCCCCATGCCTTCTCATCGGTGTCCGGGGCCGGACATGTTGCGGTGGAGCGCGACGCTGCTTCAACCGAGGTGTCGGGCCACCAGTCGGGGGGGGCCGTCCTTCAGCACGCCGCCCACGGTGTAGAACGAGCCGAAGACAACGATTCTATCAGCCGGGTCGGCCTGGGCGAGCGCGGCGGCAAGCGCTTCCCGGGGCGATGCGAAGGTGCTCACGCGCGGCTTGGGCGACGCGGAGGGCGCCGTGGCCGTCAGCGACCACACGGTCTCGGCCAGTTCCGCCGCCCTGGCGGCGCGCGCAAGCGGGAGATCGGTGAGCATCCAGTCGTCCACGAGATGGGAGATCTTGCCGACGGCGCCGGCCAGGTCCTTGTCGTGCATCGCGCCGAAGACGGCGAACGTGCGCTTGAAGAAGCCCATCTGGTCGAGGTTGAGCGCCAGCGCCGCCACCGAGTGCGGGTTGTGCGCGACGTCCAGCACCAGCGCCGGCTGGCCGGGCACGATCTGGAAACGACCGGGCAGGTCCACCGACGCGAGGCCGATGCGCACCGCCTGCGCGGTCATCGGCAGCTTGTCGCGCAGCGTCTCCAGCGCGGCCAGCGCGCCCGACGCGTTGAGCAGCTGGTTGGCGCCGCGCAGCGACGGGTAGCCGAGCGAGTTCCAGCGCCGGCCGCGTCCGCTCCAGGACCACTGCTGGCGGTCGCCCGAGTAGTTGAAATCGCGCCCGCAGAGCCACAGGTCGGCGCCCACCTGCGTGGCGTAGTCGATGATGCTTTGCGGCGGCACCGGGTCGCCGACGATCAGCGGCCGGCCGGGGCGCGCGATGTGCGCCTTCTCGCGCCCGATCGACTCGCGGTCGGGGCCCAGGTACTCCACGTGGTCGATGTCGATGCTGGTGATCACCGAGACGTCGGCGTCGATCGCGTTGACGGCGTCCAGCCGGCCGCCCAGGCCCACCTCGAGGATCACGAGATCCACCGGCGCCGAGGCCAGCGTGCGCATGATCGCCAGCGTGGTGAACTCGAAGTAGGTGAGCGCGATGTCGCCGCGCGCGGCCTCCACGGCCTCGAAGTGCGGCAGCAGCGCCTCGGCCGACACCATCTCGCCGTTGAGCCGGCAGCGTTCCTCGAAATGCACGAGGTGCGGCTTGATGTATGCGCCCACTTTGTATCCGGCGGCGATCGCGATCGCCTCCAGCATCGCGCAGGTGGAGCCCTTGCCGTTGGTGCCGGCCACGCTGATCACCGGCACCCGGAACGCCAGCCCGAGGCGCTCGATCAGCGTCTTCGTGCGCGCGAGCGTCATGTCGATCTCTTTGGGATGCAGGCGTTCGCAGTGGGCGAGCCACTCTTCGAGGGTCTTGGGATGGGTCATGGCAGGGGGTGGATTCCGCGACCGCGCGCGGAATGACGGGCTAGATGCGGCGCAGCGCGACGACAGTCTCATCCTGCGCGAAGTCGCAGGATCCACGCGCAACGAGGTCGGAAATGACAAGGGCGGCACGAGCGTGAACCCGGCCGCCCTCGCGAGATACGGAAGGAATGGCTTACGCCACCGCGTCGGCACTCTGGCGTTGCAGCTGGGCCAGCAGCTTGGCGATCGTCGGGCGCAGCTTGCGGCGGTCGACGATCATGTCGATCGCACCCTTGGTGAGCAGGAACTCCGAACGCTGGAAGCCTTCGGGCAGCTTCTCGCGCACGGTGTTCTCGATCACTCGGGGGCCGGCGAAGCCGATCAGCGCCTTGGGTTCGCCGATGACGACGTCGCCGATGAACGCGAAGCTGGCCGAGACGCCGCCCATGGTCGGGTCGGTGAGCACGCTGATGTAGGGCAGCTTCGCCTTGGCCAGCAGCGTGAGCGCGCCGTTGGTCTTGGCCATCTGCAGCAGGCTGAACAGGCCTTCCTGCATGCGCGCGCCGCCGGTGGCGGTGTAGCAGACGAAGGGCACGCGCTGCTCGACGGCGGTGCGCACGCCGCGCACGAAGCGCTCGCCGACGACCGAGCCCATCGAGCCGCCCATGAAGTCGAACTCGAAGCAGGCCACGACCAGCGGCACGCTCATCACGGCGCCGCCCATCACGACCAGCGCGTCGGTCTCGCCGGTGGCCTCCAGCGCGCCCTGCAGGCGCTCGGGGTACTTGCGGCTGTCCTTGAACTTGAGCGGGTCGACCGGGATCACTTCCTGGCCGATCTCGAAGCGGCCTTCCGGATCGAGGAAGCCGTCGAGCCGCGCCCGCGCGCCGATGCGCAGGTGGTGGTCGCACTTCGGACAGACGTTGAGGTTCTGCTCGAGGTCGGTCTTGTAGAGCACCGTCTCGCAGGACGGGCACTTGATCCACAGGCCTTCGGGGATCGTGCGGCGCTCGCTCGGATCCGTCTGCTGGATCTTCGGGGGCAACAGCTTCTCAAGCCAACTCATCGTGTGAACTCCTTGCATGCGACTCGGATGGGAGCCGCCCAACGTTGCCCGGCGGGGGATGCCCGCCGGACGCGCGAAACCGCGATTTTACGCCTTCCGGACCTCGTCCACGGCCGAGCGGATCCCGGCGATGAACTGCCGGGCGCCCTCGGCGACCTGGTCACGCGGAAGCGCTTCCAGGCACTGGATCAGCGCCGAGCCGATGACCACGGCGTCCGACACCGCCGCCACCGCCTTGGCGGACGCCGCGTCGCGGATGCCGAAGCCCACGCCCACGGGCACCTTCACGTGCTGCTTGATCCGCGGCACGGCACGTGCCACGGCGTCGGTGTCGAGGTTGCCGGCGCCGGTCACGCCCTTGAGCGACACGTAGTACACGTAGCCGTCGGCGACCTCGCCCACCTGCTGCATGCGGGCCTCGGTGGAGGTCGGCGCGAGCAGGAAGATCGGCGCCAGGCCGGCGGCCTTCAGCCGCGCGGTGAACGCCCTGGCCTCCTCGGGCGGGTAGTCCACCACCAGCACGCCGTCGACCCCCGCGGCCGCCGCGTCGCGCACGAAGCCGCCCGCGCCGTGAGCCAGGTCATAGGCCTCGATCGGGTTGGCGTAGCCCATCAGCACGAGGGGCGTCTTCGCGTCGCGCGCGCGGAACCCGCGCACGGCCTGCAGCACCTGGACGGTGCCGATGCCGCGCGCCAGCGCGCGCTCGGAGGCCTTCTGGATCACCGGGCCGTCGGCCATCGGATCGGAGAACGGCACGCCCAGCTCGATCACGTCGGCGCCGCCGGCGGCCAGCGCCAGCAGGATGTCCACCGTGGCGTCGGCGAACGGGTCGCCGCAGGCCACGTAGGGGATGACGGCCGTGCGGCCCTGGTCGCGCAGCGCCGCGAACGTCGCGTTGATGCGGCCGCTCATTGCACACCTGCCTTGGACGTGGCGCCGCCCTTGACGGCGTGCCCGCCCTGCGACGGCCGGTCGTGGTATTCGGCCCCGGACAGGTCGGCCACCGTGCCGATGTCCTTGTCGCCGCGGCCGGACAGGTTGACCAGGATGTGCTGGTCGGCCCGCATCGTGGCGGCCAGCTTGATCGCGTAGGCGACGGCGTGGCTCGATTCCAGCGCCGGGATGATGCCCTCGGTGCGGCACAGCCGGTGGAACGCGGCCAGCGCCTCGTCGTCGGTGATGCTGACGTACTCGGCGCGGCCGATGTCCTTGAGGTACGCGTGCTCGGGGCCGACGCCGGGGTAGTCGAGCCCGGCCGAGATCGAGTGCGGCTCGATGATCTGGCCGTCCGCGTCCTGCAGCAGGTAGGTGCGGTTGCCGTGCAGCACGCCGGGCGAGCCCAGCGTCAGCGACGCCGCGTGCTTGCCGGTCTCCAGGCCCAGCCCCGCGGCCTCGACGCCGATCAGGCGGGTGGCCTCGTGCGGGATGTAGGGCGCGAAGATGCCCATCGCGTTGCTGCCGCCGCCGATGCATGCCACCACGACGTCCGGCTGGCGGCCGGCCTGCTCGGGCATCTGCACGAGGCACTCCTTGCCGATGACGCTCTGGAACTCGCGCACCATCGTCGGGTACGGATGCGGGCCGGCCACGGTGCCGATCACGTAGAACGTGTTCTCGACGTTGGTGACCCAGTCGCGCATCGCCTCGTTGAGCGCGTCCTTGAGCGTGCGGCTGCCGGAGTGCACCGGCACCACCTTGGCGCCGAGGAGGTGCATGCGGTAGACGTTGGGGCTCTGGCGCTTGACGTCCTCCGCCCCCATGTAGACGACGCATTCGAGGCCGTAGCGCGCGCAGATGGTGGCGGTGGCCACGCCGTGCTGGCCCGCGCCCGTCTCCGCGATGATGCGCGGCTTGCCCATGCGGCGCGCCAGCAGCACCTGGCCGATGGTGTTGTTGATCTTGTGCGCGCCGGTGTGGTTCAGGTCTTCGCGCTTGAGCCAGATCTGCGCGCCGCCCGTCTCGCGGCTGATGCGGTCGGCGTGGTAGATCGGGCTGGGACGCCCGACGAAGTGCTTGAGCTCGTGGTGGAACTCGCGCAGGAACTCGGGCTCCTGGCGGTAGTGCTCGTAGGCGGCCTTGAGCTCGTCGATCGCGTGCGTGAGCGTCTCGGAGATGAAGGCGCCGCCGTACGGGCCGAAGTGGCCCGACGCGTCGGGCTGGGAATACTCGAACATGATGATCTTTCCAGGGAGCCGCGGCAGGCAGGCTCAGGTGATGGCATTGGCGATACGGGCGTCTGCCTCGCGTACCGCCTCGCAGAACCGGCGGATCAGGGCGGCATCCTTGATGCCTTTGCCCTGCTCCACGCCGGAACTCACGTCAACGGCCCAGGGCCGGACGTGCATCACGCCATCGATCACGTTTGCAGGATTCAACCCACCAGACAAAACGACTGGAAGGGGGACGCCTGGAGGAATTTGAGACCAATCGAAAGCCTTTCCACCGCCGCCATAGCCCTCGACGTATGCATCGAGCAGCAGGCCGGCCGCGCTGGCGAAACCAGACGCACAGTCTAGCAAATCGACGCCCGGCGCCATCCGCACCGCGCGCAGATAGGGGCGACCCGGCTGCTCGCACTGCTCGCGGCCCTCGTCGCCGTGGAACTGCAGCAGCGCGTGCGGCACCGCGGCCAACGCCTGGTCGATGAGGTCGGGACTGGCGTTGACGAACAGGCACACCGGCGTGACGAACGGCGGCAGGCGCCGCGCCAGCTCGGCCAGGCGCGCGATGCCCACGTGGCGCGGGCTGCGCTCGTACAGCACGAAGCCCACGGCGTCGGCACCGGCGGCCACGGCGGCGTCGACGTCCTGCTCGCGGGTGAGGCCGCAGATCTTGATTCGGGTACGGGTGGTGGTCATGTCATGGCGTGGCGAAAAGCGGCGGATGCGGACGGGTCGGCAGCGCCCGCACGCGCCGTTTCCACGCGCGGCAGCCAGTCGTGCGCGGGCGTGCGACGCGGCACCGCCAGGTGCGCATCGTAGAGCGGCCCCAGGAAATACAGGCCGGCCGCCGGGAACGTGGGCGGCGCGAGCGCGCGGTCGCGCCGCGCGAGGAGCTCGGCCATGTACTCGGGCGGGTATTGCCCGTTCCCGATCGCGACCAGCGCGCCCATCAGGTTGCGCACCATGTGGTGCAGGAAGGCACTGGCCTCGAAGTCGAAGCGCCAGTAGTCGCCGATGCGGTCGATCTCGATGCGGCGCATTTCCTTGACCGGCGACAGCGCCTGGCAGGCCGACGCGCGGAACGAGCTGAAGTCGTGCTCGCCGATCAGCAACTGGGCGGCGGCGCGCATGCGCGTGACGTCGAGCGCCCGGAAGACCCAGCCGCACTGCCCCGCCTCGATGGCCGGCCGCGCGGCCGACTCGCGCACGAGGAACGCGTACTGGCGCCCGCGCGCGCCGTTGCGCGCGTGGAATCCGGGCTCCACGTTCAGTGCCCACTGCACGGCGATGTCCTCGGGCAGGAACCGGTTGGTGCCGCGCACCCACGAGAAGATCTCGCGCGACACGGGCGCGTCGAAATGCACCACCTGGTTGAGCGCGTGGACGCCGGCGTCGGTGCGGCCGGCGCACACGGTGGACACGACCGCGCCGCGCGGCAGGCCGACGAACGCGGCCAGCGCGAGCTCGAGCTTGTCCTGCACGGTGTTGCCGTCGGGCTGCGACTGCCAGCCGTGGTAGTTGCCGCCGCGATAGGCGATGCCCAATGCAACGCGCCCGGGCGGGACGGCCGCTTCTGCGGTGTCGTCCTGCGCGGGCGCGTTCGGGGTCTCCGATTCAGGCTGGCCGGGGGCCAGGCCCGGTGTGCTCGTGGTGTCTTGAGGGGTCACCCCGCCAAGGTTAACCCAGAGCGTCCAGCATCGTCTGGGCGCGTGCCTTCAGCGGACCCTCGGCCTTGCCGACCACTTCCTCCAGCAGTTCGCGCGCACCTTCGTGGTCGCCGATGCGGCGGAACTCGTCGGCCAACTCGATCTTGCGGGCCATGGGCTCGCTGTCGCCATGGGCCGCGCCCATGTCGAGGTCGGGCAGCACCGACGCCGCATGGTCTTCGGCCACGTGCGCCGACTTGTCGAGATCCAGCGACAGGTCGCCGAAGTCGAAGTCGATCGACGGGTCGCCCGGGGCAGGCGCCGGCACCGGCTTCGCGGCGGCAGGGGCCGGCGCGGGCGGAATGGTCGGCACTTCGACGTGGGTCGGCTCGAGGTCGAAGTCGCTGACCTCGAACGGCGCACC